>TARA_R110002050_G_scaffold109799_1_pt1 | contig 235623 bp, 189 predicted proteins | sample TARA_R110002050 | Tara Oceans TARA_R110002050 (sample SAMEA4396988) | marine metagenome | biome: Polar Biome; feature: [DCM] deep chlorophyll maximum layer (ENVO:01000326); material: water (ENVO:00002006), including particulate matter (ENVO:01000060) such as... | depth 25 m
GGATTGTTAATAAAACAAATCCCAACCTTAAGTTTATGAAGACCGTTCACATTTGAGTTCGGTCTTTTTTTTGGCTAATTTTGATGCAAATCCAAAATGAGAGTGAATTTGTGATTAAATTGAAGCTAGTTATATTTGAAGTAACCTCTTTTAAAGTAGGAAAACAATTGTGAAAAACACTTTTAAACAATACATGAAACCGTGGAAGCAGCTCCTCTTGAGGTTTTGCATTGCTATTCTTATTGTTAGTAAAGTTAGTGTTGCTCAAGGGCAAAAAACAACTGTTTTTATGGATCGAGATAGCCTGCCTATACCATATGTTCATGTATCAATTAATAATGATATTTACGGTAATTATTCAGATGAAAAAGGCGTTATTCATTTTGACAACGTAGTAGATTCCGATACAGTCAAAGTGAGTTGCCTAGGTTTTGAGTCCAAGTCAATACCTTATGATTTTGTTACAGATATTGTACTGTTAAATGAAAATGTAATCGAATTATCTGAGTTTATAGTAAATTCTACTAAACCTATTAGTGAATACGGAGTGCGAGAAATAAAACGACCGGGAATTGCGGGGAATATTAATGGTGCAATAAATGGAATGGTTTTAACTGGAATTAATAGGGGGATTTTAAAATCGGTTTGGGTGTATATTTCTCAAAAATCATCCCAACCAATTAATCGATTTTTATTACGAATAAATTCGGTTGATTCGATGGAATTACATCCTTTAAATACAATTTTTGGAGAAAAAATTTTCATTCCTACTGATAAAAAGGGTTGGATTAAAATTGATTTAGCTGAATTTAATATATCCGTTTCTAAAGCTGTTTTTATTGGTTTAGAATCTATGCCCGAAGAAGGGAATCTGAATGTATTGAAGGTTAAGGATTTTTCAAGCCTAAAAGGATTTGTAGGATATGGTTTTGGATTAATCGAAATTAATGAAAATATTATGAGGTGCTATGGAAGGGAAGGGATGTTTTGGAAAACTTTATTACAATTAGAAGAATATCCAGGTTTAAATTTAGTCCCCATGATTAGGATTGAGGTGCAATAACTTGTTCAAACTTATACAATCGCCCTAACTGAAGGTGAGGTCAATAACGCATGTCTGGCTTGCAATTATAACTTTGGCGAACGGTGATTTAGTGTTGGATATTGATAAGTCGACATTGTCCTCATCAGAATTGGCTAATAATTTTGGAGGAGGTGCAATAGAATTAGCTGCTGATCTAACTTTGTCGGACGCGGTTTGTTCTCAACTTGGATTGGCGAGTGGATATACCATATTGGCTGGGAGTTACCCATATGTTATTGAATCTGACATAGTTCATGTTTATTTATAAATTTATTAGAGGAGGTGTAACTCCTCCTCTTTTTTTTATTCGATGTATGAAAAATATATTACAATTTTTACTGATTTTAATCTTTACTTCTTGTTTTAATAATAGGTCTAAGGTGGCTGATTCTGCCAATACAGAGAAGCATTGGAAACAAAATTCCGAATTGGTTTCAGTATCGGCTATTGTGGATTCTGTTTATTCGTTGGGTTATGACTCTTCGTTTATATTGCTGCCAGATTCCAAACTGTTGGTTGAATCGTATTTATCTCCTACAATTTTGATATTTGACTCAAACTCAAAGGCTGTTGGGGTTTCTGTGTGTAACGGTCATTTCCCAAATTTCAAAGAAAAGTTACTAGATAAAATTTATTCGTTTAAATTTAATGAAGACTTGGATGCCTCCTACCAAACCAAAATTAAACACATGACTACCTTAAAAGGCGATAAATTTAAAACGAGGGATGGTGCCAAATTCACAATTATTCTGGGGTATATTCAAACCAAAGGCGGATATGTTGAAAGAAAATTTTTGAATGTGATTAAAGAATTAGTTCCAACTAATGAAATAGATTTAAAATTATTGGTTGCCTCAAATTACCAGGAACTAAAGTTTAGTGATTTTAGTTTTCAAAAGCGAAGGATTCAATTCATTATGCGAGAGGAGGGGGCAGAAATTCCTCAAAGTATTTTGGATGAGTTCGGGATAAAATAAGTGTGTTTTAGTCTTAGATTTGGTTGAAAGAGACTGACCTATCGAAACTTAAATAAGCTTGGTTTAAGTAATATTAATTGATAAATAATTCGATTTGTATTAATTAGTAAGTAGGCAAACTTATACAATCCCCAAATCCTCAATCACCCTAACAGTGCGTGAAGTCAATATCGCATGTCCGGCTTCCAGCACATGAAAGTTTTGCTTTTGGTTGATTTTTGAACTCAGCCAATCCCCCAATTTGGGTTTAATGACCTTATCGTTTTTACCAAAAAATTGATAAACTGGAATATTGAATTTGTTGATGTTTTGAATGGCTATACGCATATTGGGGTTTGTATCCTTAAAGGTAAGCCATACCTTGTAAACAAGTTCGCGTTTTTCTTTTTCGTCCATGTTGTTCATGGCGAATTTTTTTATTTTATCGTTGATGAGTTTGGTTTTGTGCATTCCGTTCACCATACTGAAAAATAGATTCGGGTTTTCTAAGAAGTATTTATAAACGTTTCGACCTATAAAAGTGTTGCTGGCTACGAAATACCAGAAATTCTTTTTGATGCCATCCGGGGCAAACAGCCACAGCGACTCCACTTTTTCGGGGAATATTTCGGTAAACATTAGGGCTATTTTACCGCCAAGGCTATATCCCATTATTGCGGCTTTTTCTATGTTTTTCGATTCGAAAAAAACACGAAACATTTCTTGAAACTCATGTTTTGTAAAGGTGTTTTGTTCTATTCTGTTTGCAGGATATTGGCTATTGCCATGATGGAAAAGATTGATAGCATAAATAGTGTATTTATGTCCAAACAGCTCTTCAAACACTTTGAAATCGGAGGCATGGCGACCAAAACCATGAAAAGCCAAAAGCGGAATTTTACCGGTCCCGAAGGTGAGATATTCGCATTTTAAATTTCCTAGTTCTATGTACTGGCTTTGACTCATGGGCGCGAAGGTAGGATTTTTTGGGAGAGGTGGATTGTTTGGGTTTTTAGTGTTGAGTTTTTAGTGTTGAGTCGTTAGTGTTGAGTTTAGATGGGAGCGTGTATGGGTTTATTAGTTTGGAGGGTTGGGCTCTTTTATAATTCTTTTGGGTACTCTTGGGGTGAGAATTTTATGGAGTTTAGAAAACTGAATTAGATAAGGAGTTTGGATTGTTTTATTGCGTTAACGATTGAAACGGTAGCTTTTTGCGATTGTGATTTAGGCTAACTTAGTTCGCAAGAGCGACCAGTAACACCTTCGCGTAGCTCCTTGTGGGGTTAGTTAGGCTTTATAACTGCGCTAAAATTTTAGTGTAAAGCGTGTTTAAACGCCCTAATTGACTTTGTTAAAATAGTGTGTAAAACCCGATGTTTTATTTCTGAAAAACCAAATAATCTAGTTGTTTTCGCTTGGTCAATACCGTATTTTTGCGCCCTAATATTTACAACAATATTTATTCTAGTATGCCAAGAGATAAGAGTATAAAATCGGTTTTAATTATTGGAAGTGGTCCTATTGTGATTGGTCAAGCCTGTGAGTTTGATTATTCTGGATCACAAGCTGCAAAATCGTTGAAAGAGGAAGGAATTGAGGTTACTTTAATTAACTCAAATCCGGCCACGATTATGACGGATCCAAGTACGGCAGACCATGTGTACTTGTTGCCATTAACCACTGATTCTATCAAACAAATTTTATCTGAGCGCCAAATTGATGCTGTGCTTCCTACCATGGGTGGTCAGACCGCGTTGAACTTGTGTATTGAATGTGATGACATGGACTTGTGGAAAGACTATGGTGTGCGGATGATTGGGGTAGATATTGCGGCCATTGAAATTACCGAAAACCGAGAGGCATTTCGTAATTTGATGGATGAAATTGGGGTAGGTTCTGCACCTTCCAAAACCGCTAAATCGTTTTTAGAAGGAAAAGAAATTGCACAAGAATTAGGGTTTCCATTGGTAATTAGACCATCGTATACCCTAGGTGGAACAGGAGCATCTTTTGTTCATACCCCAGAAGAATTTGATAAATTATTGGATAGAGGCTTGCATGCTTCACCCATTCACGAGGTGCTTATTGATAAGGCAGTTTTGGGTTGGAAAGAATACGAATTAGAACTGTTGAGAGATGATAACGACAATGTGGTTATTATCTGCAGTATTGAGAATATGGACCCGATGGGAATTCATACCGGAGATTCTATAACGGTTGCACCTGCCTTGACTTTATCGGATACAACGTTTCAGAAAATGCGCGACATGTCTATTTTGATGATGCGCTCTATTGGTGATTTTGCAGGTGGATGTAATGTGCAATTTGCGGTTTCGCCAGATGAAAACGAAGATATTATAGCCATTGAAATTAATCCACGCGTATCGCGTTCATCGGCCTTGGCAAGTAAAGCAACCGGATATCCTATTGCGAAAATTGCTACGAAATTAGCCATTGGTTACACATTGGATGAGTTGGACAACCAGATTACCAAAACAACTTCTGCACTTTTTGAGCCTACATTAGATTACGTAATTGTAAAAATTCCGCGATGGAATTTTAATAAATTTGTTGGGGCTGATCGCGAATTAGGTCTCCAAATGAAATCGGTTGGAGAGGTTATGGGAATTGGTCGAAATTTCCAAGAAGCACTTCAAAAAGCAGCGCAATCGCTTGAAATTAATCGTAATGGAATAGGTGCGGATGGAAAGGAATTACGAGATCAAGACCAGATTTTAAAAAGTTTAGCAAAACCATCTTGGAATAGATTATTCCATTTATATGATGCTATAAAATTGGGGATTCCATTTAATAGAATCCACGAAATAACACGAATTGACCCATGGTTTTTGCACCAAATTGAGGAATTGATTATGGTGGAAAAAGAAATGGAAAAATACCATTTGGGTAATATTCCAGCATCTTTGATGCGTGATGCAAAAGAGCGTGGATATGCGGATAGACAAATTGCGCACGTACTTCGTTGTTTAGAAAGTGAGGTGTATAACAAACGTAAGGAAATGGGAATTAATCGAGTGTTTAAAATGGTAGACACTTGTGCAGCAGAATTCCCTGCTCAAACCCCTTATTTTTATTCGGCTTTCGACCAGGAAAATGAATCGGTAAAAAGTGACAAAAAGAAAGTCGTGATTTTAGGTTCAGGTCCCAACAGGATTGGACAAGGAATTGAGTTTGATTATTCGTGTGTGCACGGTGTGTATGCAGCGCAAGAAGCGGGATATGAAGCCATTATGATTAACTGTAACCCTGAAACGGTAAGTACAGATTTTAATACGGCAGATAAATTATATTTTGAACCCGTATTTTGGGAACATATTTACGAAATTATTCAGCACGAAAAGCCAGAAGGAGTTATTGTGCAGCTAGGAGGGCAAACGGCCTTGAAACTAGCTGAAAAACTGACACGTTATGGAATTAAGATTTTGGGAACATCAGCCGAAGCCCTTGATATGGCGGAGGATAGAGAAAGATTTTCTGATTTATTAAAATCAATGGATATTCCTTATCCAAAATACGGAGCGGTAGACAGCGCAGAAGAAGCAGTTGAGTTATCAAAAGAGTTAGGGTTCCCATTGCTTGTTAGGCCTAGTTATGTGCTTGGAGGACAATCCATGAAGATTGTAATCAATGAGCAAGAATTGGAACACCATGTGGTAAATATTTTGAAGGATTTACCGGGGAATAGAATACTATTGGATCACTTCCTAGAAAACGCTATTGAAGCAGAGGCGGATGCCATTTGTGACGGTACCGATAGTTTGGTGATAGGAGTAATGGAGCACATTGAGCCTGCAGGAATTCATTCAGGAGATTCGTATGCGGTATTACCCGCTTTTGATTTAGCTCCAGAAATTATTGAAACCATTAAAGATTACACGCATAAAATTGGAGTTTCTTTAAAAACCAAAGGGTTGATCAATATGCAATTTGCCGTAAAAGAGGGTAAAGTATATGTGATTGAGGCCAATCCAAGAGCATCGCGTACGGTACCATTTATTGCCAAAGCATACAAACAACCGTATGTAAACTGGGCAACCAAAGTAATGTTGGATGAGGTAAAGGTGAAAGATTTACCATACGATCCTCAATTAAAAGGATATGCGATTAAAATTCCCGTTTTTTCTTTTGACAAATTTCCGAATGTGAATAAGGAATTAGGTCCAGAAATGAAATCTACCGGTGAAGCGATTCGATTTATAAATCACTTAAGAGATCCTTTCTTTAAGAAAGTGTATTCGGAACGAAACCTTTATTTAAGTAGATAGTACGAATGAAATTACTTCTTATTTTATTTTCCATTTATTTGGGTATTCGACTTTTTGCTCGGTATGTTTTACCAGGATTGATGAAGTGGTTTTTACAATATATTGGTCAAAAAGCGCAGGAAAACATGCGTTCGCAAGGTTTTAATCCCCAGGGTTTTGGCAGACCCTCTGAAGAGCCTGTGTCTGGAAATGAGAAAGTAACCATTAAGAAAAGCTATACCGAAAAACCGCATTCTAAAAGCATGGATGATGTGGGTGATTATGTTGATTTTGAGGAAGTGGAATAAACTTTATGCAATAAAAAACAGAAATGAGTTAAAAGGGAATTACATGGTGTAATTCCCTTTTTTTTTTACCTAGATTTGATTGTTAAAATTCGTTCTAAATCTGTATTTTGCAGCCTACAAAAAGCAAGTTAGATGAACAATTTCGACTATAAAAAGTTATTACCTTACGTAGGGGTAGTTCTTTTCTTTATGACCATAAGCCTTGGCTATTTTTACCCTCAAATGCAAGGTAAGCAATTGGCAACCCATGACCAGAAACAATGGAAAGGTGGGGCGAATGAATTGGAAAAGGTGTATAACGAAACAGGAGAAATCAGACTTTGGTCAAATTCTATGTTTGGGGGAATGCCCGCCTATTTTGTGAGTATGCATTACAATACCAATCTAGTTGCCAAATACATTAGACCTATAACGAAGATGGGAATTGACCGACCAGCCATTTATATTGTTTGGAGTTTAATTTCCTTTTTTATTCTAATGATGGTATTGAAAGTAGATATTCCTATTGGAGTGATGGGCTCAATAGGATATGCATTTTCCTCCTATAATTTTGTGGTATTAGCAGCAGGTCACTTTTCTAAAGTTTTGGCTTTAGGTTATTTACCTGGAATTTTAGCGGGAGCTATTTTGCTACGTCAAAAGAAATATGTTTTAGGGTTAACAGTTACCGCACTGTTTATGTCGTTTGAAATGATTTCAAACCACCCCCAAATGACTTACTATTTCTTCGTATTCTTTATCGTTATATATTTTGTATTAGAATTTATCGATGACATTCGTAAAAACGAGTTTAAAAGCTATTTGATATCAGCGGTATTGTTTGGCGGTGCCGTAATTTTAGGAATTTTACCTTCAGCAGCACAGCTATTAACCACACAAGAATATTCTTCGGAAAGTACACGTGGAAAATCAGAATTAACCATAACTAATAAAGCGGATGCAACTTCTGGTTTGGACCGTTCGTATATCACGAATTGGAGTGGTGGTATTTCAGAAACGTGGTCTTTGCTAATTCCCCATGCCAAAGGTCCAGGGTCTAGTGCGTTGTCTTCCCATAAAACGGCCATGAATGCCGTGGATAGAAAATTTAAAAAACCTTTGGAGCAGGTAAGTGCGTATTGGGGAGATCAACCATTTGTGGGAGGTCCAATGTATGCCGGGGCAATTATTATGTTCTTGTTTGTGTTGAGTTGGTTTGTAGTAGGTGGAACGCTGAAGTGGGCGCTTATTTTGGCAACCATCATCACTACTATGTTATCTTGGGGTAAGAATTTTCCAGGGTTAACCAATTTTTTCATTGATTATTTTCCAATGTATAACAAGTTTAGAGCGGTGGTATCCATAGAGATAGTTGCCTTATTTGCTATTCCAATTCTTGCAGCTTTGGCGTTAAAGAAAATGTATGAGGATAAAGCATTCTTAGCTGTACCGATGGAAGTTTTCGGGAAAAAACTTAAAATGACAAATGATAAGTCCATTCTTATAGCCTTTGGATTAACGGGTGGTTTATCTTTTCTTTTCTGGTTGATGCCAACTACCTTTTTCGATTTTTTCAAAGTAGGTGAGTATGACAATTACTTGGCTCAATTATCGGGAGCAGGCTGGCAAGCGGCACAAATAGATGATTTGTTATTGAATATAGAATCGGCTAGAATAGCCTTATTTAAGGCTGATGCCTTGCGTTCTTTTGGGTTCATATTTGTAGCCGCAGGATTAATGATGGCTTATGTAAAAGGGAAATTAAAAGCATCCACTAGTTTGTATGTTATTGCCTTGTTGGTGCTAGTTGATATGTGGGGTGTGAACACCCGGTATATGGATGTTACCAAAGGATTTGAGAACAAGAAGAAGGTAGTGGAACCTTTTGCCATGTCTAAAGCGGACCAGGTAATACTAGCGGATAAGTCGCCCGATAAACGGGTTCTAAATGTTGCAGTGAGCACGTTTAACGAAACTGGTACATCCTATTTTCACCATTCTATTGGAGGTTATAATGGGGCTAAGATGAAAAAGTACCAGGAGGTAATTGAGTATTACATATCTGGTGAAATTCAGAAATTCAGAACGGGTCTTCAAGGTGCAAAAACCATTGGAGATATTTTACCCATATTCAATTCGACTCCTGTATTAAATATGTTGAATACTAAGTATGTAATTTTCGACCCTAATTCAGCACCTATTACAAATCCAGCAGCGCAGAGTGGAGCTTGGTTTGTAAACAACATCAAATGGGTAGAAACAGCTGATGAAGAAATGATGGCTTTAGGTAGTACCGATTTACGTTCTACCGCGGTAATTAGAAATAACCAAAAGGAAAGCATTAGCGGGGTAGGTGATGGTTCGGGTAGTATTAAATTAACTACTTATGATTTGGATAGAATGGTCTATCACTCAAGCAGCACTAGTAATCAGGTAGCGGTATTATCAGAGATTTGGTATCCAGAAGGTTGGACGGCAACCATTGATGGCTCGGAGATAGCAATTAGCCGTGCTAATTATTTATTGCGTACCATAAATGTACCTGCTGGCGAGCATGATATTGAATTTATATTTGCGCCAAGTTCATTTTATACCGGTGAGAAAATAGCATTGGCAGGTTCTTCGTTATTGATATTATTGATTTTGGGGAGTTTGTATATGACCTTTAAGAAAAAAGAAGAAACAGAAGCATAGATGGCAAAGATATGCATCATTCCAGCAAGAGGAGGAAGTAAAAGGATTCACCGTAAAAATATTAAATCATTTTTGGGAAAACCTATTATTGCCTATTCCATAGAAGCAGCGCTAAATTCTAAGCTATTTGATGAGGTAATGGTATCTACAGATGATGAAGAAATTGTTGCGGTGGCTAAAAAATATGGAGCTAGTGTTCCATTTTTAAGAAGTGCAAAGACTTCAAATGATTTTGCATCTACGTATGATGTAATAGCGGAAGTGACCCATAATTATAAAGAAATAGGGAAAGAATTTGACTACACCTGTTGTTTATATGCAACGGCTCCATTTGTTACCGCAGTAAAGCTACAATCTGCATTTAAAAAAATGGATGAAAGTGAAACGGATGCAGTTTTTCCGGTTTTAGAGTTTTCATATCCTATTCAAAGAGGGTTGCATTTTGAAGGAAATAGCCTAAAAATGAAACGACCGGAAAACCTAAAGAAGCGGTCGCAAGATTTAGAAAAAATGTACCATGATTCAGGTCAATTTTACTTTTTCAATACCAAAAAGTACTTAGAATTGGTAGGGGTTTTTAATATGAACTCAACAGCTATTGTGGTTTCCCAACTCGAAGCCCAAGACATTGATAGTGAAACGGATTGGAAATTGGCCGAATTGAAGATGGAGTTGATGAAAAAGGTGTAAGTTGAGTTTGTTCTTCCCCTTTTTTAATTGTAGATTTGGGTATTAATTCAAACTCATGAAGCCTTTTACAATATTATTTTTTTCGATTATTTTCTTAAATTCCTTTAGTCAAGCTCCTACCTATGAATGGGCTTCCAAAATTGGTAATTCTGGACAAGATCAAGGACAAGCCATTGATGTGGATTTTGAAGGAAATGTGTTGACTACCGGTTGGTTTTATTCAACGGTTGATTTTGACCCGTCAAGCAATTCTTCAAATTTATCTTCTAGTGGGGATAAAGATATTTTTATCCAGAAATTGGATAGTACTGGTGCCATAAAATGGGCTAAACGTATAGGAGGAACAGGTGCGGATTATGGTTTAAGTATCATTACAGATTCTATTGGGGGAGTTTACATTTCAGGAGTTTTTAGTGGAACGGTTGATTTTAATCCTGGGGTTGCTAGTTATACATTAACTGCGATTGGTTCCAATGACGCATTTGTTGTTAAATTGGATTCATTAGGCATCTTTGCCTGGGCTGCGAGACTAGGTGGCAGTTCTTGGGATGGTGCTCGAACCGTGATTATGGATAATCATGGAGATATTCTTGTCTCAGGTTGGTTTAGAGGTTCCGCTAGCATTAGTATTGGGACGGGAAGTTATTCTTTGTCATCTTCAGGAAATCATGATGGATTTATAATGAAATTGAGCGCAATCGGTAATTTTATTTGGGCAAAACATGTGGGAGGGTCAAGTTTTGATACTAGCTATGGAATGGATGTTGATAATGATGATAATATCTTTATTGCTGGTGAGTTTTCAGGTACTGCAGATTTTGACCCTAGTTCGTCAACCAATAGTTTAACATCCCATGGTGACAAAGAGGGATATGTTTTGAAATTAAATAAAAATGGTTTGTTTTTGTGGGTGAAGCAATTCGGAGGAACGGGAGAAGACTTAGCGATTTTTGTTGGAACGGATACCGCGGGTAATGTATTTATGACGGGAAGATTTTCTTCCACTGTCGATTTTAATCCTGGAACGGGAGTGGACTCAAGAACATCTGCTGGGTCTGATGATATTATTTTAGTTAAATTAAGCCCTTCAGGAACCTATATTTGGGGAAGAAATTTTGGCAGCTCCGGTTCAGATACCGGTCAAGGTTTGGATGTTGACAGGTCGGGTAATATATATCTTTCGGGTGCTTTTAGAAGTACAATTGATTTTGATCCAGGAACAAGTATTAGTAACCTAACCTCCAATGGAGCTAGAGATGTTTTTCTTTTAAAATTGAACACCAGTGGAAATTTCCGATGGGCTAGGTCTTTTGGTGGCAGTGGCGATGAAAGGGGGAAGGAGATACGATTGAATACCAAAACCGGAGTATTGGTTCAAACGGGCTGGTTTAGAAATTCTGTAGATTTTAATTTTAATTCTGGAGTGAATAATTTGATGTCAAGTGGATCTGATGATGCATTCGTTGCGCAATTTAAAGTCTGTTATCCAACTGCGAGCACACTAAATGTTTCGACATGTTCATCTTATACTTCCCCAAGCGGAAATTATACGTGGAGTACACCTGGGACGTATACGGATGTAATTTCAAATTTGGCGGGTTGTGATTCGGTTATTACGATAAATCTTACCCTTAATAATACGGTTGGAAGTATTTCTTCGGTTTCATGTGGCCCCTATACGTCTCCGAGTGGAAATTATGTTTGGAGTACTACAGGTACATACTACGATACCGTAGCGAATAGCGTTGGCTGTGATTCAATGATTACAATCAATCTAACTGTAAATAATTCCTCGACTGCTAATCTTACCATTGCCAGATGTCACTCGTATACATCCCCTAGTGGAAATTATATATGGACCAATTCTGGAACCTTTAATGATACCATTGTTAATAGTGTAGGGTGTGATAGCTTGCTTACTATCCATCTATCCATTAATTCATCCTATTCTACCATAAACCCTGTTTCTTGTGGTAGTTATACCACCCCAAGCGGGATTGTTTTATCTAGCACAGGTGTATATTCGGATACTGTATCCAATTATTTAGGTTGTGACAGTATTATTACCATTGATTTGATGGTAGATACAAATTTTGCTAACACTGAAATAATAAATGCGTGTTTAAACTATACATGGCCAGTAAATGGGGTGACTTATTATTCAAGTACAATTGATACTGCGAGGTTTACAAAGTCCAGTGGATGTGATTCTATTCGAATATTAAATTTAACAGTTGGTACTGGGGTATTTAAGAATGTAATGACTGCGGTAGCATGTGATTCGTTTGCTTCCCCAACTGGGAATAATATATGGACAATTTCTGGAGTTTATTACGATACTTCCTATAGTAGTTTAGGTTGTGATAGTATTTTTGAAGTTCATTTAACCATACTTAATAGTTCGGCTTCCACTTTAACCGAAACCTCGTGTGGTGCTTATACCGCTCCTGATGGAAATCAATATTCTACGGACGGCCACTATACTGCAATTATTACTAATTCAGAAGGATGTGACAGTGTGATATCTATTGATCTGACAGTAACTATAATTGATACTTCAGTCACCCAATCTGGACCTGAATTGATTGCCTCAGCTACTGGGTTAACATATCAATGGTTAGATTGTTCAAACGTTATGGCTCCTATTGCTGGAGCAACGAATAGAAGCTTTACTCCCTCGCAGAATGGAAATTATGCCGTAGAAATTACTGATAAAATTTGTGTGGAAGAATCTAACTGTCATAGCGTTACAGGAGTAGGGCTAAATGAAATTAGTTTAGTAGGGATTTCTATATATCCAAACCCCGTTCGCAAGGAATTTAAGGTGGACAAAGGTACCAATGATAAACTGGAATTACAATTACAAGATGTGACGGGTAAGATAATAATGGAGCGTATTTTAACGGATAAGATATCCGAAATAAATGTAAATTTACTATCAGCCGGTATTTACTTTGTTACGCTAAAATCGGAAGGTGCTCAGATGGTCGAAAAAATTATTATTCAATAAGCGGCATTAAATTTCACAATCGAAAGAATTGGTTTTGTCCGGGCTTGTTTACATTTGCTTTCTTAATAGAATAGGATGAAAAAATCTGGATTGAATAGTAATAATGGAGTATATATAATTGCAGAATTATCTGCGAATCATGGTAATAGCCTAGAAGTTGCTTTGCGAACCGTAGAAGCAGCTAAAAGAACAGGCGCCAATGCCATTAAGCTTCAGACTTACACGGCAGATTCGATGACCTTAAATATAGATACTCCCGAGTTTATGGCTAATCCAAATGGACCATGGGCAGGACAAAAATTATATGATTTGTATTCTGAGGGGGCATTACCCATGGAATGGCATCAGCCAATCTTTACGCATGCAAAAAATCTAGGTTTAGAATGTTTATCCTCACCTTTTGACCAGGTAGCTGTCGATTTTTTAGAACAATTTAACCCGCCAGCCTATAAAATAGCATCGTTTGAAATTACCGATATTCCGTTAATAAAGCACGCTGCCAGCAAAGGAAGACCAATGATTATTTCTACGGGGATAGCGGATGCTAATGATATACAATTGGCAATTGATACCTGTAAAAGTGTTGGGAATTCAGATATTACGATATTAAAATGCACTTCTTCGTACCCTACAAAGCCAGAGGATGCGGACCTGTTGACAATTGCTGATATTGGAAATAGATTTGACGTTATTCCGGGATTCTCCGATCATACTCTGGGTATTGAAGCGCCTGTGGTTGCTGTTGCGCTAGGGGCAAGGGTGATTGAAAAACATTTTATTTTAGATAAATCTATCGGTGGTCCAGATGCCCATTTTTCACTAGATGAAAAAGAATTTACTGAAATGGTAAAAGCTGTGCGGACAGCAGAGAAACTATTGGGATCAGTAAGTTATGAAATGGATGAAAAAAAGAGGCAAAGTAGAGAACGTGCTAGGTCTTTATACATTTCTGAAAACGTAAAAGCGGGAGACAAAGTCACCGCAATGAACGTGAAATCTATTCGACCAGGATATGGGTTACATCCCAAACATTATTTTGAAATTCAAGGCGCTACTTTTACAAGCGATTATCCGAAAGGAACTCCTTTGAAAATTGAATATTTTAAATAAAATACGGATTAATTGAAGTAGGATTTAAAATCAACGTTAAATTCACTATAGTTTTTATATTCAATGAGTGATTTTTCATTGATCTTAATTTGATTGAATACTTCTTCGGAATTTATTACCGCTTCCTTTCTGTTGTTTCCAACGGCTATAATGGCTCCAAACCTGCCAACGGAACTATGTAATTCAGGAATGGTAAAAGCTCCTGTAAAGTGGAAGTTTATTAATTTAATATTGTCATTTAGGAGATGTCTGTAATCTGGAACAAAAGGAATTATTTTCGGTCCTCGTTCTAGATTAGAGGAGGAGATGAATTTAACTGAATTTGAAGCGTAAATTGGTTCGGTAACTATTTCTGTAAACGATTTATAATCTCCTAAACTAGTCCATATTGTTGTTTTGTTTAGATCTACACCGCTTTGAAGCAATGCTACATCTCGTAAATATCCTCCGGGCACTCGTACTGCTAACTCCATTACGTAGGGAGTTCCTTTTTCAATAATTAATTCACAAGTTGCAACACCATTTTCAAGTCCAATAGCTTGTACTCCCCGAATGCACATATCTTTAATTTCCTTCTCGATTTTATCTTCGAGAATAGAAGGTGATATATGCCTAACCGCAATACCGAAGTTTTCTTTTCCTAATGTAATCCTGTCGGAAATTGCTAAAAAGTGAACCTGATTTTTTATTACGTGCATCGTAACGTGAACCTCTGGACCTATCACAAATCGGTCGATTAATGCCTCTCCGGTGTATGAGTTTTCAACCGCTAAATTAAATGCATTTTCCAGTTGGTCTTCTGTATCTACTATGTTAGTACCTCTTTGTCCCGAACTGTCCACTGGTTTGACTACCCATGGGCCATTTTCTTTAGCACAGAATGCCTGACAATGAGAAAATTTTGAAGCTATCACAAAAGGAGCTACCCGCACTTGATGAAAGTTTAGGGCTTTTCTCATTTCCGATTTATTGGTTGCTAATAATGCGGTTTTTTTTGAAAAACTTGGAAGGTGCAATTGATCAGCTACGTAAGCAACCGTAGGGACTGCGGTTTCAGAACAAACGGTTAGAACTCCATCAACATTTTCTTTTCGAGCTACGTTGGCATTTCCTTCGCCATCTGTGGTGCTAACCTCATAAAACTTATCGGCAAATGGTATTCCAGGAGCATTTGGATTAAAATCGGATACGACTACAAAGTGTCCCATTTTTTTTGCTTCAGTAATTACTCCAATTTGTTCTGTGCCTGCACCAATAATTAATATTTTACTCATGCTTTTTAATTTTTTACCAATTTAGAAAAAGTACTTACCATTTTTGTAATCCCATTTGGATTAATTGCATTCTTAAAATCCGTAAGGGCTAAAGTTTTAAAGGGATTAGAATCGAGAATATCATCAATAATTATTGCTTGAGATTTCGGAGTTAGTTGTAAGTTATTGAATTCACCGAGGTATTCAATAAATCTTAATGTTTTTAGGTATTTGGAGTATTTTATTTCTCTTTCGCTAGAAGCCACAACCAATTGAGGTATTTTGTATAATGCCATTTCCCACATTGTCATTCCAGCTGCCGTAATGGCAATATCGGTCCTTTCATAAAGTTTAGAAATTTGACTAGTGTTGTAGTGGTATTCAATATTTAGATTGGAGTAATTTGAAATTTTATTTTCAATGCCTTCTTTATGTTTGTTTAATGGGCCAACAACCACAATTATTTTTTTGAAATTTTTCTGCGATTTGTGAATTACATCTAAAAAATAGGAGGTAAGGTTATGGGAATCCGCATTTCCGAAAAATAATAGCAGGTTTTCAAAACAATGTATTGTTCTTTCTACAATGGTGTTAGAACGAAAACTTGGACTAAAAATTAAATATTCAGGGCCTAATAATTTTATTGTCTCTTTTGGAGAATTATAGGTGTGGGTTTTAGAAATAATATTTGAATTAATGATGATATCCGTTGTGATTCTATGCTGATCGGTGATGGTGTAACACGCAGTTTTTATGTTTTGAAGATGAAGCTTATTAATTAGATTACCTGAATAAAAATGAAAATTATCCGTATCGAAAAGTATTAGTGATCCGGAGGGAACAAAATCCTTATATGATTCAAAATCTAATTGTGTTTCAAATGGGATTTCGAATGATTGAAATCCCAATTGTTTAACCTTTTGGATGGACTCACTTGCCGAATCACTAAATATGAAAGCGACTTGTAATCCTTGCTCAATGCATTCATTTGCGATGGAAATGCATCGATGTAAATGTCCTCCTCCAATTGAACTATTTGCCTCGGCCTTAAAAAAAATCATTTTTGGTTACAAGTGGATTTCGTATAAAAAATAGGGTTCTTCGTTACCAAACCTTTGCCGTGTTTCGGAAGTTGTGGTTCTTTTAAATCCATTTTTCTCAACTACTTTAATGGATCCAATGTTTTGAAAATTTATCCATGCCTTTATACTATTAATATTTGTTCTTTCAGAAATAAAAGTAATTGCATTTTTCACAATAAAAGTACCAAACCCTTTGCCTTCATAGTTTTCTCTTACTGAATAACCAATGAATGCATACCCATCGTAGAAATCAATATTTAGAGAACCGACACAATGCTTTCCTTCATATAATAGAAATAATTTGCGCGAATTGTCCCGTAATCTTTCTTTATACCAGATGGAGAAATTTTGATAATTAGGAGGCTCCTTATATCCAGTCCAAAATAAATTTGTCGGTTCAGAGCGAATTAAATAATAGGTGTCAAAATCCGAGATTTTTGCTTCTTTTAATAGGAGGTTGGAATTTGACATTTGCTTTTAATAATTTAAATAAAACTCGTTAATAGTCTCCATAACGAATTCCTGCTGCTCATTCGTCAAAGTTGGATACATGGGCAAGCTAATACAATGTTGGTAGTATTTTTCAGCTTGCGGGAAATCACCTGGTTGATAGCCTAATTCTTTGTAATAAGGCATTAAATGTGCTGGAATGTAATGTATCTGAGAGAAAATTTGTTTTTCACGAAGATGTAGGTGCAATGCAGCTCTATCCTTTACTTCAATAACATAAAGGTGATAGGCATGACCTTCAACCACTCCCGACTGACCCAATATATAATCTTTATCGGTAAAATTCTGTTCATAGGTTGCTGCAATTTCTCTTCTTCTTACTATACCTTCATCTGCTCGTTGTAATTGTGAATTAGCCAACGCTGCTTGAATGTCGGTAATACGGTAATTAAATCCTAATTCCTGCATTTCCATATACCAAAGCGGATGGGTTTGAGGATAATTATCTGGGATTTTATCCATAAATGCAACAGAAATATTATTTTTCAATAATACTTGGTTATTGGTTATTCCATGAGAACGAAAAAAGTTAAGTTGAGTATATAATTCTTCATCGTTGGTGGTTACCATTCCTCCTTCGCCAGCGGCTATATGTTTAACCGGGTGAAATGAAAAGATTGCTAAATTGGCAAAGTTCCCGTTACCACAGTTTTGATGTTTACCATGAGAATCTACAAACGAACCGCCAGGAGAATGTGCTGCATCCTCAATAATCCACAAATTATACTCATCTGCAAGTTGACGAAATTCCTCCAGGTTTACTGCTCTTCCAGTAAAGTCGACAGGCATAATACCTGCAAATGTTCCTTTAGGTTCTGATTTTAATAGGTTGCGAACTGATTTGATATCTAGTAAATACGTGTCCGGGTCAATATCTGCAAAAACAACTTCGCCACCACAGTATCTTACGGCATTGGCGGTAGCTACAAAAGTTATAGGGGTTGTTATTACTTTCTGACCAGGTTTAACTCCCAAAGCCATGGCGCTAATATGTAGCGCTGCTGTCCCGTTAGATACGGCAATGGCATATTTTGCACCAATATACTTGGCGAAGTTGTCCTCAAATTCCTTAATTCGAGGTCCTTGAGTCAAATAATCGCTTTTCAATGCTTCCGTAACGGCATCTATGTCCGCTTGGGTAATGTTTTGACGTCCGTATGGAATTCTATCAGCTGACATTAAATTTTAGTTTTAATAAGCTCTCGCATTTGCTCAGCATTTACCCATTCGGTATTATCTCCAGAATTGTAGCTAAAACCTTGTTCCACCTTTTTAGCATTAAAGTGCTTTTGGTAAGCCGATAAATTGAAAATGGGGTGTTGTGGAAGAATGGTGAAATAGGTACCTAAATCGTACGTATTGAAAGAATCTGATGCAGTAATCATTTCTTCATGAATTTTTTCGCCAGGTCGGATACCGATTACTTTTTGCTCACAATCAGGCCCGATGGCTGTAGCAACATCCGTAATTTTATAAGATGGAATTTTTGGAATAAAAATTTCGCCACCCCAAGCGTATTCCATGGCAAACATGACCATTTTTACGCCATCCTCTAATGAAATATTAAATCGAGTCATGTTTGGGTCGGTAATTGGCAATACGCCTTCACTTACTTTCTTTTGAAAAAATGGAATTACTGAACCATTTGACCCCATTACATTTCCATATCTCACGACCGAAAATTTAATTGGGTTTTCGCCTCTAATGTTATTTGCTGCAACAAATAATTTATCGGAGGCTAATTTAGTTGCTCCGTACAGGTTGATTGGTGCGCAAGCCTTATCCGTAGAAAGCGCAACAACATCCGTTACATTAGTATCCAAACAGGCATTAATTAGGTTTTCCGCTCCATTAATGTTTGTTTTAATACATTCCATTGGATTGTATTCTGCAATAGGCACATGTTTCATGGCAGCAGCGTGAATTACATAATCAATACCATGCAAAGCACGTTTTAAACGGTCATAATCCCGGATATCCCCAATAAAATAACGTATTCCATCGTATTTTGATTTAGGAAATTCTTGAGCCATTTCAAATTGTTTTTGCTCATCTCGTGAAAAGATGACTAAACGCGTAATATTTGGCCATTTGTCTAATATTGTTTTGGTTAAGGCTTTACCTAAAGAACCGGTTCCTCCAGTAATTAATATACTTTTTCCGTCTAGCATAAAATATCTTCTTTCAATTATTCCAACTCCATAAATGGAGCGAGCGAATTTACTATTTATATCTAAATAGTAGAATTAAAAATCGAAGGGATTCTCAGGAAGGTAAGGGTTACTTATTTAATTAATTACTTGGTACGAATGCCTTTTTTCTTTTTGTAATTTACGGTTTTCTGGTGACAAGGAAATATTTTCCATTTTTGATAATGGAGATCCAAACAGTGAGTTTGAAAATTGAAGCTGAAGCAATAACCTTTTACCTTTAGTGAGCGACTTTCCTTTGTGGAATCCACGGGTATCTACTGCAATTATACTCCCTTTAGGTGCTGTTAACTCTACAATATTTTCTGAAGGGTAGGCCTTTTTAATTTCCGAATCTTCTATTCTTCTATCTATCAAAACTTCTTTTGGAATGTGTTTGTTAGAACCCTTAACGTAACAGTGAGGTCCTGTATTAGTGTCTACATCTGTAAGGTAAAAGAAAAATTTCATAAATTTAAAACGGTCCATGTCAAAATGGAATTTCTGGGCTGCTCGGTCTTCGGCTGCTTTATTAAACGGAACGCTCCACCACATAGAAATAATGTCTAAAATTGGTTTTGTTTGTAGGTATTCATTAGCAATACGTAATAAAGATTGGTCAAATGCCAGGTCTTGAATTAGTTGGTTTTTTATTAACTCCGTATTTTTAAATTGATAACGAGGTGAAACAATGTTTTTTTCATCAAACAGAACTTTTTCATTAGAATAGGTAATGTATTTCTGGTCAAATTCCAGGTAACTTACTGGAGTACTTGTGGCAAAATTAGTAAGTTCTTCTATTTGTTTTGGAGATAGCTGCGTTTTGAATACATGGTAGCCGGTATTATTTAGATTTGAGATTACCTCTTCAACCTCCTTATCGGTTAAATTTTCTAAAACTCCGTTAGGCGGAATCGAATTGTATTTTGGAGTTAAAAGAGATATTATTTTGGATGCGTAATCATTACTTTTCCCATTGGTTAACACAAAAATATATCGAAAAGCCAAAAAGGATTGCTGTCCATTATTACCTATGATAATAAATCTAATTAGACCTCCTAAAAATACAATTGGATAAATGATAAGTTTTAAAATTGATTTCATATTAGTTGTTACTACCAATGACGGAATTAATGAAAATTGAATCGGACTTGTTGGTGGAAATATGTATGATGGAATAATTAGCTGCTATTACTTCGTGTAAATTAAACGTGAATTTAAAAGTGCCGTTCAAAATTTCAAACTGCTCAGACTGGTTAGAAATGGTAATTATCAGGCTGGTGTTTATTTTTGAAAAACCTGAAATCACAAAGGTCTTAAGGCCATTTTGCATATAGATTATTCCATTATCATGGAGTTTAAAACCATGATTTTCTTGGTTGTTTTTTGCCTTTAAATGGTCAAATCCTTGATAGAAGTATGGGTGGTGTAATTGATTCAGAGCATTTATTTCCGAAGGAGGTGAAAATTCCAATCTGTTTTTAATTGGTTTAGCCGGATTGCCAACTACCACTTGATATGGGAGAATGTTTTTGGTCACAATTGCTCCAGCGCCAATAACGGCACCCCTACCAATAGTAATTCCTTGAGATATAAATACCCCGTTGCCAATCCATACATCCTCGTGTATATGGATGGGTTGATTAATATCTGTGTGTTTTTTTCTGACAATTTTATCTTGAACCCGAATGAGTAATTCAGGATGTTCAAAGGCAAAATGATTTCCGGAGGACATGTAAATATTGGTAGCTAAAACACAATAACGCTCAATGGTTACCTTTCCAAGTATTTTGCAATTGGAGTAGAGTGTAGATGCGTCCTTGATTTGAACTTCGCTGTTTTTTGCGGCAACTAACTCCGAATATTTTCCAATTCGCACATTTTTTCCAAGGAAAATTTTGCCTGCTTGAGCATTTAAAATTGAGCCTGTACCCAATTGGTATCCTTTTCCAAAATATATGTTTTTAGAATTGTGAACTTCAATTTGTTTATATAACCGAAGGAAAATCTGTTGGAGTATATTCACTTGATAACTGCTGGTTTAGATTATCTTATTTTATCTTTTATTTTTTCAATGACACTATCGGCCAAATCATTTATTTCAGGTACTGATTTTGTACGGTATAAAAATAGTAAAAAGAGTGTTGAAAATACCAGGGATTTCACAATAGAAACAGGAACTGGGAAATTAAAAGAAGGAATGAAAAATAGGATTGTAAAAATCAACACGCAGGCCACCCCACTTGTAAGGAAGGATTTGGTAAATGGCCAATAACTAAACTTTAGTTTCACCAATATTAACCCTGCTAGATGGAAAATAGAAGTCGCAATTAGTGAGGCTAAAGCAGAACCTACTATTCCATACCTTGGTATAAACCATAAGTTTGTGAGTACGATTAACAGTAAAAAAGCGATAAACATAACAGTCGACCATTTGTAGTACTTGGAGGTGAAAATGATAGAGAATTTTAACCCTGTTCCCATTTTAAAAAGGTTGGTGAAGGCTAAAAAAATCAAAACCCAAATTCCCGAATTGAATTCATTTTTCAACAAAATTTGAAAGATAAATGGAACGGCTAGGATTAGATTTCCCAATAAAAATAGCCCAAGAGCATACTGAGTCAGCGCACTTTTTTTATAAATAGATTCAATTTGCGTGAGGTTATTATTTTTAAAATGGTCAGCTATTACAGAGGATGCAATTCTTCCAATATTCCGATTAGGAATAAGCATCAATCCAGCAAAAAATGTTACGGTGGTATAAATCCCGACATCGGCTGAATCGGTCATTTTAGATAGCATAATACTGTCAATGGTGACAACCGCCACGGAGGATAAACCGTTAACCCAATTAAAGGCAGAGGTTGAAATAAATTCTCTCTTTGTGTTTTTGGATGGGAACGAAATTTTGGAGGCAAAATGTATTAATTTTTTTGAAAAAAGAAAAATAATAATAAGGATTACCGGTACAAATTGAAGGTAGACGTTTGTATGAACCAATTGAGAAAAATTATATCCGGGCAACCAAATAAATAAAGCGATGGAAACTAAGATGAGAACTCTTAAAACAAAATCGCGTAGAAAAACGGCAATTGTAGATTCTTTATTAGCGGTTGAATAGCTTTCGAAAAGAGTGAGAAACATGTACGCTAAAGTAAAAGGAAGAATAAGTTGATAAAAGCTAGCAAACAAGGGAGATTTAAGTATATCCTTTTGAACAAATTCCAGTCCATATAGCATAAAGATTACCGAAAATAGAATAGCACTCAATGCGGTAATTAGGGTAACTAATGCAAAAAATCCATAATTTCCATTTTTGGAATTTTTGAAGTGAGGAAACAAACGTATCAAGGATTGAGGAATTCCAAATCCAAGAATTGAGCTGAATAATAGCCCATAGTATTGAATTTGACGTGTAACGCCAATCTCGGTTTTGGTTAGGTAATGAGGCATTAAAATTCCAACGGTAACGAACCCAACAATAACTCCTGCGTAAGAGTAAATGCTTGATTTAATGGTTTGTCTGCCAATAATACCCATCCTATTTACTTATTTGGTCTAAATATCCAGCAATCCTTTGCGTTAGGTTTTGGTGGGTATATTCTTTTATTTCTGAGCGAACAGGTTTGTTTAATTCACCGGATTGGTATTCATTATACCTTTGCTTCAAATAGGATTTAATTTCCATTAAATTATCATACTCAAAGTTGATACCTGCATTTGTTTTTTCCAGTAAATTGGCCACATCACTGTGTTCAGGACCCAAATTTAAGATGGGCCTTTTTGAAGCTAAATATTCAAACAGCTTGCCCGGAACGCGCCCCATTGCATTGGGTTGTTGATTAAGCAATAGTAGTAGAATTTTTGCGCTAAAAATTTGGTTCAATGCTTCCTTACGTATCACGTTTCCAGTAAATTTAACCAAATTAGAAATCCCATATTCTTCAATAGTATTTTTTACACTATGGTCAACTTGCCCTAGTAACACTAGTTGAAAATCGGTAGCAAATCCTTTATCTTCGTTAGCCAATTCTTGAATGGCTTTAAAGAACATTTTTGGATTTCTGTCAAATCCCATCACTCCTGCATGGAGAATACTAAATTTTGCATCTATTTCTTTGCTTATAGCTATATCCGAATAGTCTTCCGGGTCATAACCCCAATAAATAACATCTACATTATGGGCACCAATACTTTCTAAATCCTTTTTCCATGTTGGACTTACAATGGTTGTTTTGTCGGCAGTTTCAAAAGCTTCCTGTTCTTGTTTAAGGTGTTTTTTTAATCCCCAATCCGTAAGTATTAATTCTTGAAAATAATCAACCTGACTCCATGGGTCCTGGTAATCAGACAGCCAAGGAATTCCCGTTTTTTGTTTTAATAAAGTTGCAATCCGCGTGTTAGTGTGCGGAGGTCCATCTGTAAAAATGGCATCAATTTTATTTTCTTTTGTGTACCTAGTCAAAAATTTAACCGAAGGTTTAATCCACATAGCTCGGGCATCTGGAATAAAAAAATTACTACGTACCCAAACGGAGAACTTATACATTAAGCCCATTTTTTTGTCATGAGCAGAAAGTACATTGTTGAGGTTGGAATCTTTTTTTAAGCCAGTAATAAATTTGAAAAGTTTAAATGGTTCTAAGGTTGGGATTTTTAATATTTCAATGCCTTCAGGTATATCATTAAAATTGTTTTCATCGATAGTAGAGTAATCTGCATTCTCGGGTGTGAAAATAACCGGCTCCCATCCAAATTGACGTAGATGTTTGGCAATTTTCAAACTCCTTAGTACACTAATACCTCCACTGGGTGGCCAATAATAGGAAATGATTAAAACTTTTTTCATCTTACTTGAGTTTTTCATTTAAGAGATGAGAATTCAGTTTGAAAATATTTTTTCGGGTTAATGGTTCTTGAAAAATGAGTTGATTCATTTTTTTCCATTGCCCTAAATCTTTCAAATTTCGTGATAAAATTGCCAAAGTTTTCGGATATAGACGCTTTATAGGTTCTTTATTGTAAAAGCTGTTGTTTTTTCCACCTTCTTGAAATTTGGAATAAGGAATACCCACCACATTTTGATAATATCCGAATATGTATGTGTTTTCTTTAGGTTTAGATGGTAAATTTTTGGTCGCAACTAAATCAAATAATTCAGGATAATTTTGGGGCCAATAACAAACATTGATACTTTCATAATACGCATGACCAAAAAGAATGGAAGTTTTACCCATGTAACATGCCTCAATTCCAGTAGCGGATCCAAAAGCCAGCGTTTTGTCGCAGGCGTTCATAAGCTGGTATGTGTCAATGGATTCTTGAGGCTGAATTATGGTTAGATTGGAATAATTCATTTCCTTAATCTCTGACGTCTGTGCAGAATGAATGTTTTGCAAACTTGGATGGACACGTAAATAAAAGTGAATATCTGGTTGGTCGCAAAAATGTTTAATAATTTTTTTTATCGCAATGTTTTGGGTTTTGTATAAGTGCGATTGATGCTCTTTTACAGCGGCATGTTCATCCTCCGAAGCTACAAATATTGCAATGTTTTCTTTTTCATAATCAAAATCTTCTGGAAGAAGCCCTTTTTCTTGTTTGGATAAATATTTTTGGACTACTCCAGTTCCCCCGCTTAATCTATCTTCAAACCATTTAGAACCGATGGTAATCAGGTCATCGTTAGGAGCTTCTAATCGTACTCTGTCAAGTTCTTTCCATCTGAATGTCAGGCTATGTGGTAACATATTCTTAAAAAACTTGTACTTCCCTTTGGCGGAACTACGCTCGAATGTATAATAATCTACTTTTTGTCTCTCACAAACTTCAATAATGGCATTTTGTTCCGCAAACCGGCCGTTAAAAACGATTACTTTTTCGGGTTGGAATTCCTTTAATTGAAATTCCAGGTTATCAACTACATTGACACACATCAAAGCCATTTCCTCAATAAACCCTTGGTCTTCTACTTGGTATTCATAATTCCTTCGAGTTGAAATGTAGGAAGCTGCAATTCCTCTTCCAATATCATATCCCTTATAGGCAATAGCGAATACATCTTCAATGGAATCAAGTTGTTTTATTATAAAATCGGAATCAAAATTTTGTAACGGATGAAGATTGGTTCTTGGAAATTTGATTTTATCGTAGAAAACACGTGTTCTTCCTTCGCAAATTGAACATGCCAGCAGGTTATGACTTGCATTAAAAAAGCAAGATTGTAAATTGCTTTTGCAATAAAGGATGCGGACGTCATTTCCATCCGCAATTTCTTTTTCAATTATTTCCAACTCAATGCCTAAGTGACTGGGACTTAATCCTTGATTAGAAAATAGTAATGTTTTCATGAATAACCTTTTACGACATGAGCAATAATAACAATTATTCCGCATTAAAATGTGACAAAACCTTTGTACAATTCTATAGATACAACGAAATTTGCATTTCTAAACAAACACACAAAACGCATTGATTTTTAAATATTTACAGAAATTTTCTATCCTGTTAGGTCTATTGTTATCTCTTTCAGGAGGTATTGTGGGTCAAACGTCTATTAGTGAAACAAAGTATGATAGTCTAAAATCATTAGGGCTTATTAACATTTTGGATGCTTATTCTTTTGTTTTGGACCGTAACAATAATAGATCTACTAATCAATTTACTCCACCAGATTCTACTTTTATCTTGGCTATGGCACCTAGTGATGATGGAAGTTCAGATGTAATTAGTTTACCTTTTGATTTTTGCTTTTGGGGGAATCCAGAAAACCAAGTTTTTATTAATACAAATGGAAATATTTCGTTCGACAAAACATTTTCTACAGGAACCCCATTTCGGTTACCTTTTAACGGGTTTAAGATTATTGCTCCTTTTTGGAGTGATGTGGATACACGAGCTAGAGGTGGCGTTTATTATAAAGTATTACCCAATGCCTTAATCGTTAATTGGGAGGATGTTGGAAGGTTTGACCAAAATAATTTTAGTGGAAATTCGTATCAATTAATAATTACCGATGGGACTTCAGAATTGCTTCCATTTGGCTACACCGTTGGTTTTTTTTATGATAAACTAGAATGGACAGCTGGTGATGCTTCCGGTGGAATAGGTGGCTTTGGTGGTGCCCCTGCCGTAATTGGGATAAACTATGGCGATGGTATTCGTTATTCTCAAGCCGGTCGATTTGATAAAAGTGATACTACCTTTATTCCCGATATCGACACCCTTAATGGGGTTGAAAAGTTAATGGGAAAGCATATTTATTTTAATCCTTGTGATTCCGTAAATAATATTCCGGGCCTTATGGGAAGTCAACTGAAGGATACGATAGGAGTGTGTGTGGGTGATACGTTGAGGGATGTTTTTTACTTTTTTGCTCCTGAAAGTGATCAATTAACGTACGTGCAATTAAGTGCTTCCAATTTTCCAGGATATCAATTACTAGGAACCACAACAGGACAAATGGCTACAGCTGAAATTGAAATTGTTGGGTCCGTTGCAAATTTTGGGTTCCATACTATTTCATTTGCTGTTGTGGATAATGGCCATCCAAGTCAATTTCTTGAATTTGATTTAGTGGTTCAAGTGGATAGTTTACCTATTCCAATGGGCATTATTGGAGATTCTTCTATTTGTGAATACGACACTACTCAACTTGCGGTACCCAATGTATATGAAACGTATTTATGGAATACAGGTCAAAATACAAGTACTATAGATGTCACTCCCGGAAATTATGAGATTACAGTTTCTTATAATAACTGCTACGCAACGGATAGGCATTTGGTAAATGCTCATGTGCCAAATGTAACTATTGTTGGACCAAAATATATTTGTTTGCCTGATACCGTATTGCTTACCAGTCCAATAGGCAACGATAGTTACCGTTGGAGCACTACGGATACTACATCTCAAATTAGCGTTACTCAAAATGGAGAATATTCACTTACTGTAACCGATCAGGGGTGTATAAAAAGTGATAGCCTTAAAGTATACCTTTTGAGTGAGTTACCGGTGCGCATTTCTACCTCTAATTTTAATTCCTGTAATGGAGATTTGGTCACTTTAGCAGTACCTGATTATTTTGATAAGGTTCAGTGGAGTAACGGAGATACCACAAATTCCATTATGGTTTCAGCGGGATCATATTTTGTTACCGTTTCGGTTTTTTCTGGAAATGGAAATATTTGTACCTCTACGGATTCAATACAAATAAATTCCGCGTCTATTACACCCATTGCTCTCAACGGTGACTCACTTATTTGCGGAAATGGAAAAGCTAACTATGCGGTATTAGGCAATTATGATTCTTATATGTGGGACAATGAAAGTTCTTCTCAGACCACAACCTATGATAGTTCAGGTTTTCATTGGGTAAGTGTTACCCAAGGTACGTGTATTGATTCCGCATTTTTTCAAATAATAGGTAACCCGCGTCCTATTGTTTCTATTACGGGTTCATTGTTTTATTGTGATACTGTAGATAGTTCGCGCCTCGTTGCTGTAGGAGGTGTTTGGGACTCATTATACTGGAATACAGGAGATACTACCGATACCATTTACACTGGTTTTGGTTGGAAAAAAATTACGGTTTGGAAAGATGGATGTAGTTCCATTGATGATTTTCCAGTAAATGAATTAATAAATGGAGTAGACGTTAAAGGGATTACAGAAATATGTCCGGGGCAAAGTACTCGGTTGGAAGTGGAATTTGGATTTGATTTATACCAATGGAATAACGGAGCAATTGGTTTTTCTACCTTAGCAACTACTCCGGGTAAATATTGGTGTGTGGTTCATTTAGATTCTTGTTTTGCCACTACCGATACGATTACAGTTACGGTACAAAACCCCGATACCGTTAAAATACTGGGTGATACCGTAATGTGCGATAGTGCTGGAGGTTTTATTTATACGGATATATCGTTTCAAAGTTTTATATGGAATACCGGTGAACGTACCCCGGGCATTCAATATTCCAGTCCGGGAATTTATTCAGTTACTGTCGAGGATTCTGGGTTTTGCGTTACCTCCGATACGCTAGATGTTATTCAACTTCCACCGTTAAATGTTTCTATATCTGGAAATACTTTTTACTGTTTCCAGGACTCAGGGATAATTCGTGTGGATTCATTTGACCATTACTTGTGGTCTAACGGGGATACTAGCCAAGTACTAAAGGCACGTGAAGGAGTGTACTCCGTAACGGTAACCAATGATAATGGATGTAAAGGAAAGGACCAGAATTGGAAAATTATTTCATCCAATCCGAAAATAGAAATATCACACGCGCCTAACATTTGTGAAAATAGACAGGCTGATTTGATTCTTAAAACTACACGAACGGATAGTTTTCTTTGGAGTACAGGTGAGATTACCGATACAATTTTTGTATTTCCGGGTGTTTATTCGGTTACATTGACTGATAAAAATGGGTGTACCGTTGATTCTACCTATGATTTCGTTGGCCTAGTGAGCCCAAATGTTGGGCTTAGAATAAACCCCGATGAAATTTCGGATGCATATTTACCAGTGCATTTTATGGATGAGTCTAATGCCAAAGGGCAGTCAGTTGGCGCTTGGTTTTGGGGCATTACAGATGCTATTATTGGCAGTTCCGAGGATACTGTTGTTACATTTTACTCCGGAGAAGAATTGAATGTAATTCATGCGTTGACTCTACAAAATGGATGCACGGATACTGCTTCATTAAGTTATACCATATCGTCTGATATTGTGAAAGTTAATATAATCACTCCTAATGGGGATGGAATAAATGACTACTTGGTTTTTCCAAACCTAGCGGTATATCAAACCAATGAGTTAATTATTTTTAATCGTTGGGGTACTGAGGTGGCTCGTTTTAAAAATTATAGAAACTTTTGGGATGCCAACGGTATGATTGACGGTGTTTATTTTTATGTACTATATTTAGATGAAACCCAAGAACCAATCAAGGGTAGTTTCACTATTATAAGGTAGATTGTTAGTTAGGACTACTGGTATTCCTCTAGTTTAATGTGTGTGCTACCATGGTTAATAGCAGCATTCAGCTCGTAACCAATTAAAAGAGCCAAACTATTCAAATAAATCATCAACATGATTCCCATAACTGTTCCTATAGAACCATATAACTTATTGTAAGAGGCGAAATTGTCAATGTAAAATGCAAATCCTAATGTGAATCCAATCATGGCTACCGTAGCCAAAGAGGCTCCGGGAGAGAAAAATTGAACCTTCTGTTTAGGTCCGTAGAAGTAAATAACTGCCACCGAAAAATATATGAACGTAATGGTTATTAGCCATCTAGCAACATTTATCCAGAATAAACCAGAATCACTAAAGTCCAGAATACGGTCAAAGACATAGTGTAAGAGCGTTTCTCCAAAAATGGTGAGAAATATGGCGACAAATAAAAATATAGTCAAAACGAGTGTCAGAACAATTGAGGTGATTTGTTGAGAAATCCATGATCGTGCGTGCCCCACTTCAGTATGATAAGACATGGTAAAAGCAGTTAACATTGAATTTATACCGTTTGTGGCAAAATATAAAGCAAGCACAAAACCTAAGGAAAGGAGACTTGTATGTTTGTTTTTTATAATGTCAAACAAAGTGTCTTCTAGAAATGTGTCCATGATATTGGGCGCAGCAAAAAGCAGTTCTTGTTGCAGTTGTTCTTGGAAACCTTCAATGGGAACAAAGGGAATTAAACTAAAAATAAAAATGATAGAAGGAAAAATAGCCAAAAAGAAATTATAGGCAATGGCAGCAGCTCTGGTGGTTAGAAACCCACCAGCTAATCCCTGAAAAAAGAATTTACCTAATTTGTATAGCTCTAATCCTCCAAAAAATGGAATTTTCACATGCTTGAGGATGTACATCACTTTCCTAAAGATTGTGATTTGATATAGCCATGCTTTTATTTCATTAATCATTTATGATGCTTGTAATACTCAAATTAGTCAATGGCCTTGAAACTTAGATCCAATCCTTTTACCGAATGCGTGAGAGCACCCACGGAAATGTAATCAACGCCACATTTGGCATATTCCGCAATAGTTTCAAGTGTTATTCCTCCAGATGATTCGGTTTCATATTGGTTTCCAATAAGTTTTACCGCAGTTTTTGTATCCTTGTAGTCAAAATTGTCGAGCATAATTCGATGACCTAATCCACAAGCTAGAACCTCTTGAACTTCTTTCAAATTTCTGGCTTCAATTTCTATTTTTATGCCCGGTTTTATGATGTTCGCATAATCGTTCGCTTTGATAAGGGCTTCCTTTATACCGCCCGCAAAATCTACATGATTATCCTTTATCATAATCATATCATATAACCCAAATCGATGATTTACACCACCGCCATGTAATACAGCTTGTTTCTCAAAAACTCTAAGATTAGGAGTTGTTTTTCTAGTGTCTAAAACTTTTGCTTTTGTTCCCTTCAATTCTGCCACATATAATGCAGTAGTAGTGGCTATACCACTCATACGTTGCATCATATTGAGCATTAATCGTTCTGCTTTCAATAAGTTTTGTGAATTACCAGATGCGTAAAATACAATGTCGCCTTCCTGTATTGCGTCACCATCTTTCATTCTAATGTCTAATTGAATAGAAGAATCTACAATTTGGAATACTTTTTTTGCCACTTCAACGCCAGACAAAATTCCATTTTCCTTTACCAGAAGATGAGCTTTACCCTTTGCATCTATCGGTATTGTGGATAGGGAAGAGTGATCGCCTTCTCGGACATCTTCTTGTAGGGCAGATTCTAAAAATTCAATTTCAGTCATATAAGAAAGGTGTTTATTATTACTCGGAGTCGATAATAATTTGCTGAATAAGTTCTTTATTAGAAGAAGTGTTTACATAAATGGAAACTCTAAAATTCCCTTTTTCAGTAACTAAACGACCAATGGTATATGCTGAACCAGATTTGGAATTTCCTTGATGCAATATTTTGAAATCACTAGGATGATTCTCATGAAAAAAATCATAAACCGCTTTTTCGGCTTCTAGTTTGCTCATTAGGTCACTTTCTTCCAAGATGGTTAAATCAATTTTATCTTGAAAAAAGGAAGATAGTTTAAAAGCATTTCCAGTCTTAAAGGCGTCAGATACACCTTCCGTAATTCCTCCAAAAGAACTAAGAGATAGGAATAATATTCCTAAGGTGAACATGTATCTAAATGGTTTCATACTTTTTCTTATCACAGCCAAAGTTAGTTGAAATGAATCTTAAATCAATGAAAATTTATAGAAACTCTCGAATCACGAAAATTATGCCAAAATGAATGGTGCACATGACTTTCTTTGGCTATTAAACTTGATTATTTTTGACGCATGAGGATTACAGTTATAGTAGTTGGAAAAACACAGTCAAAAGAACTACTTTCCTTAATGGATGAGTATAAGAAAAGGTTAAAACGTTATATTCAAGTGGATTGGAAGGAGATTCCAGATTATAAGAATAGAGGAAAAGTAACTTCCGATGAATTAAAGAAAATTGAAGGTCAGGCTATTTTAGGAAAAATAACTTCCGGAGACGAATTGTATTTGTTTGATGAATTGGGAAAAGAATTCACGTCCGTTGAGTTTAGTAAGTTTTTTCGTAAAAAAATGGTTGCAGGAGTTCGTAATCTTGTCTTTGTGGTGGGTGGAGCTTATGGGTTTAGTTCAGAGGTTTATGCACGAGCGACCGGAAAAATTGCGATATCCAAACTAACTTTTCCGCATCAATTAATTAGGGTTATTGTTTTGGAACAAATTTATAGGTCTTATTCCATAATAAAAGGAGAGCCTTATCATCATATATGATGACTAGTTAGGATATATTATTAATTCAAATAGCAATAATTAGAAAAGCTTAATCTTCCATTTCATTTCGTTCCTCCAATGCACTCATCATATCTCGTCTGTCTCTTTTGGTAGGGCGACCCTTAATTCCATGATTGTAATTAGACCGTTTTTGACGATTAATTTCTTCGAGTAATTCTAAGTCTTGCGTTGGAGTGGTCTCTATGATAAAGTCGCCCACTAATTTGTTGCCAACTCTGCTTTTGGGAAATGCTAACACCTTAAAAGTTCGACTGGTAGGAGCAATTTTGATGGCAATTTTATCTGTAATATCTAAGTCCTTACTAGCCTTTACAACTTTTGTGTTAACGGATATCTTTCCATCTTTAACAGCTTTGGTGGCTAAACTGCGCGTTTTGTACAAACGCATACACCATAAAAACTTGTCTATTCTCATAAAACGAATGTAACAAAAAAGCTCTCTACCCAAAAGGATAGAGAGCTTTGATATGAATTTAATTCAATGTATTATTTACCAATTTTTGCCATCTCAGCATCAAAGGTTTCTTTGAATTTTTCGTAGTTATAATCAGCTTTTAACGACTCATCTTTTGAAAGACGTTCGTTATACTTAGATAAAATTTCATCCGCAGATAACTCAATTGCGATATAAGTTTTATACTTACCTTCAGTAGTTCTAGTTTGTTTTTCACAAATTACTCTAATTCCTGTGAGCGATTGGTCGACCACTGTTCTAGCATTTTGTTGGAATGTTTCGGTAACTTCTTCTTTGTTATTGAATTCAGAAGATTTTACGTAATTGTCGCCTACAATTTTCATTGTTGAACTCATATCTGTGGCTAATTGGGCACGAGCGTTACTCATTGCTTTTTTCTTAGCCGTCATTTGATCTAATGATTCGCCAATTGCATTTGCACGGAAGAATTTTTTGTCTGTAAAAAATTCTGGTCCGGAACAATAAACGTCCACTAAAACTTCTCCTTTAGATGGTCCTGTTTCTTTTTTTCCTTTACATCCTACAACTCCAGCAGATAATAATCCAGCTGCAAAAATGATTGAAAGTGTTTTTAATGTTTTCATGGTAATGTTTGTTTTATGAATTTCAAATTTAGATAAATAATTTTGATTTATGCCTTCCAAAGCAACTGATGTGCCAAATTGGATTAATCTTCCGAAGTAATTAAATTTAATAAGGGAGCTCCGTTGGTGGTCCAACTGTATTTCGCCTTTACAAATCTTTCTGCTTCCTCAGTTAAACTTTTGTATAGGAGTGGTTTAACCAAAAGTGTGGTGATAAAATCAGCATATTCATTCGGACTGTTTCCTATAAGTATATTTTTTTGATGGGTAGCACCAATTGCTTCCGCTGCAAGTTCGGATGTGATGCAAGGGATTTTCATCGCCATTGCCTCTAATATTTTATTTTGCATTCCAGTACCAATTTCCATGGGGGCAATAAAAATTTTGGATTCATTATAAGCATCAGTAATGTTTTCCATCCAACCTGAGATTATTATGTTTTTTGAGGCCAAACTTTTAACGGATGGGGTAGGAGATGTACCTGCAATCAATAATTTAATATCGGGATGAGTTTTAGTGAGAATAGGAATTATTTGGGTTGCTAAATACTTTGCAGCCTTCACATTTGGAGGATAGCTCATATTACCTGTGAAAACCAAGTCATATTTTTTAGGGGTATTTATGTCTGGTGAAAATCGTTTTAGGTCCACACCGTTTGGTAAGATGATAATTTGATTTTTGTCTGGATGTTCAATCAGTTCGCGGTCGGTTTTGGAAATTATTGTCTTGTTTTTAAAGTGGTTGAAAATAAAATTCTCATATTTTTTAAGCCGGTTGGCCTCTAGCGAAATAATGGTTTTTAAACCCGGAATGGCTTTGGCAATTCTCCTTTCAGCACCCATAGAAAACGCATCCATGTAATCGAAAGTGGAAGGAATAATGTGGTAATTTTTCACATATTCCGCGGTCCTCACTAATTGTACAAATAGGTGCCGTGGCATGTGGTTTTCAATAATAGTGTTCACCTTTTTTTGAGCAGATTTCTGGTAGAAATAATTTACTTGAAATGGCTTGTCATTAAACATCGACCGGGCCATATTCCATAGAATTCCCATTTTCGTAAGCTTAATAAAGTGAATTTCTTGGCAATATTTAGATAAATATTCAATCGCATCAGGATGCGGGGTACTGTCGGTAAGGCATGTTAAAATTACATCATGTTCCTGAGAAATAATTTTTAAATGATGGTACGCGCGTAATTTGTCTCCTTTTTCAAGAGGCCATGGTATTCTAGAAAGGAGTACTAGGACCTTCATTTTTTGAAATTTTTCACCAAATTTAATAACGCTTTTTGCGAATTGGTAATATCAAATTCTTTCTCAGCCAAAATGCGGGCATGTTTTGAAATAGTAGTACATGCTTCGTCACTTCGAAGAGTTTCTAATATTTCTCGAGCCATTTGTTTGGGCGTGTCTGCTATTAACAAATCCTTTTCGTTTTGCGCTGGAATTCCTTGGGCCCCTTTCGTGGTGGTACAAATAACCTGTCCTAAAGCTAATCCTTCAATAATTTTTATTCTAATTCCACTTGCCTCAAATAAAGGCACTACCATAAGTTTGCCGCTAAGAATAAAACTGTGGGCGTCAGAAACTTCTCCCTTGAAAACAACACCCTCTGGAAGGTTTTTCCCAAAACTTTCAGGCGCATTTCTGCCTCCAATAAAAAATTCTACATTTGGGTTTTTTTCTTTAATTGTAGGCCATACCTCGGTAAGAAACCATTGTAAACCATGAATGTTTGGCTCCCAATCTAAAGCACCTAAAAATACGATTTTGTTTTTCGTATCATCATCAATTACGATTTCGTCAGGCAGCGAAATTCCAAATGGAATGTAAATCGTTTTCTGAAGACCCACATAAGAATTAAAAAACGCCTTATCACTCATACTTATGGTACCAACTACATCGAATTTTTTGATTACCGAAAGCTCATATTCTTTTAGTTGTTTTACTGGTGCTTTAAGTAGGAATCTTTTTAACGAATTAGATTCGTTTAACAGTCTATCTTCCCATAATTGAAACTCTACATTATGAGACCGCATAACCATCAATGCTTTTGAAATTCTTTTTATTTTATCTAAATACAAAGCGGTAAAAGTGCCTTCAAATACGATAATGTCATATTTAGATTCTTTTACGGTTTTTAAAATAAGGGTTTCAAAATCGGGGTCATAAAACCGGGTAACGATGTAATTTGAATTAGACCAAATACCCGATAATAAACCACCAAGCGTTGGAGTCGTGTCAATTTTCACATACTCCGGATTGGTTTTATTAAAAACAGTATCTAACGGTAAATCTGTATGGGGATGTTTTTTTGTGGATAAGCCTAAAACCTTCACATTCCAACCCATTCCCAACATCGCTTTCGATAATTGGTAGGTTGCTAATGTTCCTCCATCATTTGGGGGAAAAGGCATTTTATGACAAATTTGTAAAACGTTCATTTACTTGTCCTTCTTTTTAAATAGAACCAAAATAGGTGAGAAAATGGAATTCAGATTTTTTGTCAACGTTGTGTAAAAAGATGAGTCTAGTAAAACAGAATCGGTTGTGGCTTTATAGGTTAAAAATAAACCAATGGGAATTAGCGTGGCAGTGGCTATCCACATTCCTATAATAGCGGGTAACTCACCTTGTTTCACCAATTTCATTCCGGTAATAGAAATGATATGGTAAATAATGAAAATAAGGATAGAAAATACAACTGGCATTCCTAACCCACCTTTTCTTATGATAGCCCCAAGAGGTGCACCAATGAAGAAAAGCACAATACAAGCAAAGGATAGTGTGAACTTTTTATGCCATTCAATTTGATGTAAATTAATCCTTCGTTCTCGCATTTCTTTTTCGTCTACTAAGCTTTGTGAATACGTTTTAGATGAGCGGGCGATGTTGATAGCTGTAGAATAAAGGCCTACTTTTTCTTTTGGGGTCATTCCTGTAAACAAGTCGTTGGCTAAATTGCTATCTAGGTGAACTCCATTGGTAGCGATGTTGGAGTCAGAATAAATTTGCATTCGGTTATTCATAGAACCGTGATACTCGGCCAAACGATTGTTGAGTTTTTTATTTAAGGTGTCCATTGAAGATTCCAATTGCTTGAGGTTAAGCATTTCGTAATGGTCTTTAAATAGGTCATCATCGGTACGGTTAAATTGAAACGAGGATAAATCAAACCGGATGGTATGTTCTGCAATTTCAGAATAAATGAAAGGATGAGTTTTCCCTTTGTCTTCCTTATATCGTTTTACATTAAACATATCAAAAACCAAATATCGTTTATCAGGAGACATGGCCATTTTCCCTCTTTCGGCTAGCGTTATTTCTCTATTACCATCGTGGTTGGAATGGTTGTAAATTTGAATTTTTCGCATGTTTTGACCGTCTTCATCCTTTTCTTTAATCCGGATAACATAGCCATCAATACCTTTATAAAATACACCGGGTTTGAACTCCAAAGCAGGTCTTTGATGCATTACGTCATATAGTAGTGTTTTAAAATTTAGGTTGGCAATAGGCATTACGTAGTTAGAGTGATAAAAAGCCAACCCGCTAATCATTAAATTAAAAATAAGAAGCGGACGCATGATTCTATTAAGTGAAATCCCAGATGACTTCATAGCCACGAGTTCATAATTTTCACCCATATTCCCAAAGGTCATTATGGAACTAAGTAAAATGGCCAAAGGCAATGCCATGGTAACCAAATTGGCAGAGGCGAAAGCAAAAAGTTCAAATAGAATTTTTGCCTCTAGGCCTTTTCCAACCATGTCTTCCAAGTAATTCCACAAAAACTGCATTTCAAATATGAAAAGCGTAATAAAAAAGGTCATTACAAATGGCCCTAAATACGTTTTTATGATAAAGATGTCTAGTTTTTTGAACACAAGCAAGTTTTAGTGAAAACAAAGATATCTCATCATTCAGATTGAATTGATGAGATATCGCTAAAATTTGTTATAAACTTGGATAGCTTTTTAGGAGCCAATTACGTGTTTTAATGCATCAATTTGGCTATCCCATAATTGCTTGGACTCATCTATTTCATCTTCTTCTGCAAAATCAGTAATCATAAGCGCTACATCCTTTGTTAAAGAATCAATTTTAATAGCCATTTCCCAATAATAATCGGTTCCTTCGTCATCGTTCCATTGGAAACGCATGGCAACCTCTTTCTTTTTAGAAATTAGGGTCGCTACCTCGTCTGATCCTTCCCATGTAAAAGTAAATTGGCCATCTTTGTTTACCACATTATCGGCAAACCATTCTGCCATTGCACTTGGGGCACTGATGTAATTATATAGTACATGCGGTGATGAGCGCATGAAATATTCTTTTGTAAATTGTTCTTTATCTGCCATTTTTTATGTCTGTTAAAGTAAGTTCGAAGTGGCACAATATAGGTAAATTGTGAGAATCCTAATAAAAGATATTCGACTTTCTATTTTATTTAATGAACGGCTTATCCAATCTAGGAAATTTGTCTTTCCATAAAATGAATAAAAAATAATAAGTTAGTATTGAGGTGATTACTCCAATTATTGACCCCGCAAATATATCAGCTAAAAAATGTTGAGATAAATATACCCTTGAAAAGGACACTAAAATCACTAGGATGAAAAATAAAATATCCAACCTTTTTGTCTTTTGCAATACGATTAATGAAGTTATAAGAGTGAAAACTGCCGTGGCATGACCTGATGGAAAGGTAAAGGAAGTATGTAAGTCTACTCCAGAAACGTAATGTAATTGAATACCTAATTCTTTGAAAAATGCAGAAGGTCTTGCAACGGGGCCAAAAACAACTTTTTTGAGCAATTGGGCAATCAAACCAGAAGTAATTCCCGATACAATAACCTGTAAAGCCATTCGGCCGTTGATAAATAATAAAATGATTCCCACAATAGCAATAGCAAGCCCATCGCCCAAATTGGTGACGTATTTAAAGAACACATCCGTCACTGAAGAATAATAAGAATTAATAAATAAATGGATTTCTTGCTTTGAAAAAAGGGATAAAATCAGCGCAGTTATAATGATAAATAGAATATAACCAGTGAAATAGACCCAATGTGTCTTGAATAGTTTTTTCATTGTTTTCAAAAGTAAATTATTGTTGTGATTTTCTTTCCAAATATTTTTAAAAAAGCATGTTTTATGAACAGATTATTATTTTATATTTGCAGCCCAATTTGGCGAGGTAGCTCAGATGGTTAGAGCGCAGGATTCATAACCCTGAGGTCGGCAGTTCAATTCTGCCTCTCGCTACAAGGTAAAAAGGAAAGTTCATGGAACTTTCCTTTTTTTATGCCCTAATGTTTCGATAAATTGAGTAAGGATTACCATCGTTAAATAGGTCTTATTTATTTGGATTGCATTTCCTTAAGTAAAGCCCCTTTTACATCTCCATATTGTTGTTATTTTTGACGCATTAGAAAAACCGCAACGTAATTAAATGCGTTGTCTCAAAATCATATATTTATGAAGTTACTTATTGGTAAAACAGCCATCATTACTGGAGCTACACGTGGAATTGGAAAAGCTATTGCAGAAACATTTGCCGCTAATGGTGCGAATGTGGCATTTACTTATGCTTCAAGTCAAGAAAAAGCAGAAGCTATTGAAGCAAGTTTAATCGAAATGGGAGTGAAAGCTAAGGCATACAAAAGTGATGCTGCAGATATGGACGCTGCCCAAGATTTGGTTAAAGAAGTCCTAAAAGAATTTGGAACCATTGATATTTTAGTGAATAATGCAGGAATTACCAAGGATGGCTTACTTATGAGAATGAGTGAGGCAGATTGGGATGCCGTAATGGATACTAACTTAAAATCGGTATTTAATATGACTAAATCGGTGATGAGAACGATGATGAAGAACAGAAATGGTTCTATTATCAATATGAGTTCTGTGGTTGGCGTGAAAGGAAATGCAGGTCAAGCAAATTATGCCGCATCAAAAGCAGGTATTATAGGACTTACCAAATCTGTAGCATTGGAATTAGGCTCTAGAAACATTCGTTGCAACGCAATTGCTCCTGGATTTATTGAAACCGAAATGACCGGGAAGCTGGATGCAGATGTAGTGCAAGGATGGAGAGACGCAATTCCATTGAAACGGGGTGGTACGCCAACAGATGTTGCTAACTTAACTTTATTTTTAGCTTCAGATATGGCTAGTTATATTAGTGGACAAACCATTAATGTAGATGGAGCAATGCTTACCTAGACGTTGGGTAGGAAACACATTAGAATTTAATGATTGAATTAACGACCGAATTTAGTTCGTGGTATTTATTGGGGTGTGCAGTCCTGGCTGGACTGTACGCCTTTTTACTTTATGGATATAATTCTGCTACCTCAGAACTATCCCAATGGGAGATTCGGGTTTTGACCGGTTTACGCTTTCTTTCTGTGTTTATTATTTCGGCCTTATTGGTTAATTTTTTATTCCAAAAATGGATAACCCAAACCGAACCACCCAAAATTGTCATTATTCAAGATGTATCTGAATCAATTCTAAACGGAGAGGATTCGACCTATTATCAAACCCAATACAAAAATGAAATGGGTGAATTACAGTCCCATTTAGCTCAAAATTATGAAGTAAATTTTCTAACTTTTGGAAAAAATGTATCTGTATCAGATACTGGGTTTGTTTTTGATGAAAAACGTACCAACTATGCCAATGTTTTTGATGAAATTGATGCTAGATTCGCTGGGACCAACCTAGTTGGGGTAATATTTGCTAGCGATGGCTTGTATAATGTAGGTGCCAACCCTGCCTATTATTCGTTTAAAGAGAAATACCCAATTTATACTATTGGTTTAGGTGATACCACTAGAAAAAGTGATATTTCAATTCAAAATGTGTTAACCAATGATATTGTATACTTAGGAAATAAATTTCCGGTAGAAATCTCGGTAACCTCAGAATTACTGAAAGGGAAAAGTGTCAAATTAGAAGTCCTGAATAATGGTGAAGTAATTGAAAGCAGTGTTTTGAAAATAAACTCGAACCATCAATTATTTACAAAGAAATTTATTTTTAACGCCAAAAATGAGGGTACCCAGCGATACGTAATTCGGGTCACGAAATTTGATAATGAACGCAATAAGAAAAACAACACCGCTCAAGCTTTAATTGACGTAATTGATAATAGAGACCGTGTTTTAATAGTCGCCAATTCTCCGCATCCGGATGTGGCAGCCATTAAATCGGTTTTAAATACCAAAGAAAGCTTGGATGTAGAGGTGGTGTTTGCTGAAAACTTTGATGCAGATTTGAATTTATATAATCTCGTAATTACGCACGGGTTTGGGACTCAGAAATATAATGCAATCTGGCGGAAAATATACAAAGCAAAAATACCTGTTTGGAATATTGTATATGGTAATTCCAGTATGAGTGATTTACAGGAATACCCGCATCAATTTGTTTCTAGCGGAAAATCAGGAAAGCCCAATAGAGTGTATGGAAGTATAAATCCAGATTTTTTCTTATTTAAATTGGCTAACACCACTAAAGCATTTATTCGCAGCGCTCCACCTTTAAATGCTCCGTTTGCCGACTTTGAGGAAGTAGACAAATCCAAAGAATTGTTAGTTCAAAAAATAGGGTCGGTGGAAACAGATATGCCTTTACTTTATTTTGAAAATAGAACCGATACAAAAACTGCTTGGCTTTTTGGGGAAGGACTTTGGCGCTGGAGAATTTATGATTTTCAACAATCACAAAATCATGAGCAATTCAACGAATTTATATGGAAAACCATTCAGTACCTATCCGTAAAGGAAGATAAAAGTAGGTTTAGAGTTAAAGTAAATAAACGCTTTTTGGAGAATGAGGATATTTATTTTAAAGCTGAATTGTACAACAAATCGTATGAATTAGTGAACGAAGAAAAGGTAAGTCTAACGGTAACCAATGAGGCCGATCAGGAGTATTCTTATGTTTTTAATCCATCTGGAAATGGTTATGGTTTGAATGTGGGCAAATTACCATCTGGAATTTACAACTATGTTGCTGAGGTGAGTAGTGGTGTAGGTAATTTCAAGAAATCGGGAGTATTTATTGTTCAAATGGTAAATGTGGAATACGCCAAGTCTGCCGCGAATTTTGACGTTTTACAGCAACTTTCAAATCGTACAAATGGTTTGTTTGTTACCCCCAACAATTTGGCTGAGTTACAGCAAGTTTTTGATGATACTTCTAAATTCCCATCCATTACTTATTCAAGCGAAAAAAAGCAATCTCTTTTTCACGAAAAGTGGTTGTTTATTTTAATACTTTCCCTGCTCTCATTCGAATGGTTAATTAGAAAATATAAAGGTAGATACTAAAAAAAACGCTTATTTTCAGTAGGTTATTAGAGCTAATTCGTTACATCAAAAAATACTACTTTTGAGAAGGAACAGAATAATGATTCATTTCTAAATGAAAAAGAGATTAGGATACATAATAGGGATTTCTATTTATTTAATTTTATTGGTAATTTTACTTCAAAGTGAGCAAGATTTTGAGGGTGCAAATATCAAACACTTTGGAGATGCTATTTGGTATTTTGTGGTGACCATATCTACGGTCGGGTATGGAGCGTATTACCCTGTATCACCTTTGGGTCGGGTTATAGGAATGCTATTCGTTTTAAGTAGCATCGGTTTATTCGGATATTTTATTAGTCAAATCACCTTAAGAATTCAAAAGTTTATGGACGACAAGAAAATGGGTTTATTTGGAACCAAAATGAAAGATCATATCGTAATTATTGGATATGATAAATTCTCTAATCACATTATTAAGCAAATTGTATTGTCTGGAAAACAAGTAGCGGTGGTTACGAATAAAAAGGACGATGTTGATTTAATAGGGACTTTATTTTCGGAGGAAAACGTGTTTACGCTTTTTACCGATTTTGAGGATTACGAAATGCTGATGAAGGTTAATATTGAAAAAGCAGCTCGCGTATTTATTAATTTTCAGGATGATACAGAAATGTTAGTGTACATTTTGAATATAGAAAACCATTTCAAAAAACTGGAAATAGTAGTGACGCTTAATAACTCCACGTTAAAATCTACCTTTAAAGCAGCCGGAGTATTATATGCCGTTTCGCGTGACGAAATTGCAGCAAAATTGGTAGCTAGTTATATTTTTGAACCGGATGTGGCCTATATCACAGAAGATTTAATGTCGGGTGCGGTTAAAGAAGATGAGTTTGATATAATGGAATTTAAGATTCTTGAATCCAATCCGTATAACGGGAAAGAATATAACGAAATATTTCATGAATTACGAGACCAATTTTCATGCGTTCTTTTGGGAGTATTTAAGGATGGAAAAGTGTTTAAAAACCCTACCCAAAAGCTTATTATTAATGCAGGAGATTACCTGATTTTTATGAGCGATTTAGCCTCAGGCGAAAAAATAAAGAAAGTGTTTAAAGTAAATCAAGGTAGATTTTAAAAATCTTACTGAATGATTAGTTTTTGAGTGGGATAACCAGGGATTTCGATAATATACATTCCACTTTCTAGATGGGTTGTAAAATATATTTCTTTAGAATTTTCAGGGATGAATTGAGAATCGACCATTTTTCCTATGGTATTATAAATCCGAATTAGAAGTGTATGGTTTACTGATCGGCCTAAATCAATATGTATTTGCCCTTTACTTGGATTCGGAGAAACCAAAAATTTCATGTCATTATATAAATCGTTGGTACTAACAGTCCACACCGACACGGAGTCCTTTTTTGTACACCCGTATTGTTCGGTAATGGTGACTTGGTAATTTCCATTGGTCACGTTGGTTAAGTTTTGGTCAGTACTTCCAGTACTCCAAAGGTAGGAGTATGGAGCGGTGCCCCCAGTGGGAATGGCTTGAATCGTACCATCGTTTACGCCATTTGCAGAAGGATAGGTGATGGAGTAGGTCGTGTTTAATTTAACTGTCATGACCGATGAAACTGCTTTGAAAAGATTGAGTCGGCCATTGGTGATGTTTTTACCAATGAGGTTCGGAACAGAGTCTACCGATTGTAATAAAGATGCTCTAACCCAAAGTGAAATACTATCTGGATTAGAATACACTTCGTTAAAATCAAAACCACACATGGCAGAATACATTGCACCAATTACCCCAGTAACATGCGGTGTTGCCATTGAGGTTCCCGTTTTATATCCGTAATTCTGATTAGGTATTGTTGAATAAATGTCCGTTCCAGGAGCAGCCAAATCTATTTCCGTTGCACCATACCCTCCTAGAATATTTCCATTTTGATTTACATTCGAAACAGCGATCATATAATTACTTGGGCAAGTGGTAGGAATATCCCCAACCGCATCTACATCTACACCAGAATTTGATGTAGCCGCAAGATTCAATACGCCTGCGGCACCTAGAGAATCGTAAAAAGCACACCAAATAGGATAATTGCTAGGATTGCCACGGTCAATTCCAAAGGAAGAATTGGAGGCAACAACAAATGCACCTGAATCTCCATTAGATTCATTGTATTTAGAGCGCATTTCTAAGATATAACCATAGCCTTCTATTACCACACTTTCTAGTGTGGATGAGGCATTTACAGGCATTATTTTACCACCCCAAACAATTCCTGCAATTCCTTCTTTATTGTTAGTATTGGCACCTATAATCCCTGCTATATGCGTTCCGTGTGGGTCAGAAGTTATGGTTCCGGTTTGGGTGTAAGCATTCCATCCATCGTAATCATCTACGTATCCATTTTGGTCATCATCCAAATTATTGCCGGGAATTTCATGTCTATTTTTAAATGTATTTAAATCCACATGTTGAATATCAACCCCTCCATCTACCACAGCCATCACGATAGTATCGCCAGCTATGGTGAGCCCATCGGTACTTAAATCCCACGCTTGGGGAGCAAAAATTCTGGCAGTTGCACTATCGTTAAGCGACCATTGCACTGGGTAATCTAAGTCATTGGGTAAAGTACTTCTAAGTGTAACATTATTGTGGTTGGGTTGAACTAATTCAATTCGTTCATCAAGTTTTAGCAAATCGGAAACTTCCGACACGGATGCATAGTTGGAGTCAAAATGTAAAAGATAAATATTTGCTCTTCTAGATAAGGTTCGTTCGTTTGTTAATTTAATTTCTTGATGAATGCCATTAAACTGAGCTATTACATCCGAAATAGCATGTGAATTTTCAATAAGCACAATAACCTGATTTGCGTTGTAGCTTTCTTGAGAAAAAGCAGAGAACGAAAAAATCAAGGAAAATAAAATAGTGATATATTGAATGGAAGAATTTTTCATAGCAACAATAATGTATATCTGCGAAAATAAGTGGAATTAATGGATATGGAAAATCTTTAATTGTCGCAAATACTATCGTTGTATAAATGTAATGGTGGGGTTATGGAATTATCCTTTTTAAGAAAGTATTATGCGGATAGGTTGGCTTCTTCGGTGTATCTTTCGGTTTCTAAATATCCAATTAAATGAGTTTCTTAGTCTATAAATCTTCCGCTGGATCAGGTAAAACATTCACCTTAGTACGAGAGTATTTGAAAATTGCCTTATCAAGTAGTGATGCCATGAATTTTTCTAAAATTCTGGCGATTACTTTTACCAATAAAGCGGCTAATGAAATGACTGATAGGATTTTGGAGACCCTAGAAGAAATGAGTGGGGTAGTGCAACCTATGCAAGACAGAACGCTGGATTTAATGGGGATGTTGGCAGATGACTTAAAAATTGATATGCCTGAATTAAAACTTCGGTCTAGAAACACATTAAAAAAGATTGTACATAATTACCGTGAATTTTCAGTAGGCACTATAGATAGTTTCGTGCATAGAATTATTAGAAGTTTTGCCTCAGAGATGGGGTTGAATCAGCAATTTGAAATAGAGTTAAATGCCGAAGGCGTTTTGAAGCGTGCGGTGGATATGATGCTGGAACGAGTAGGTGAAGACAAATTGTTGACCGTTTTCATCGAAGAGTATGTAAATGAGAAATTTGAAGAAGGAAAAACGTGGAAAATTGATAAGGATTTATATGATTTTGCCAAAGGATTACAAAATTCACATGAATGGTATTTTTTAGATAAAGCCAAAAAGATTGATTTAACAACCTACCATGAAAAGTATAGGATCCTGCAAACATCGGTACGTGGGTATGAAAAAAAATTGACAGATATAGCTGAAAAAGCTGTTGCGTATGCCCTCAATGGGATGGATAAAAAAAAATATGCACACGGAGGTCAGTTTATTGGTTTTTTCGAAAAGATTTTGAACTTAAAATTCACCGAACCAGCTGGGGCTAATGTGTTGGATTTAGTTGAAAAGGAATCAAAAAAATGGTTTGCCCCCAGTAAAACTAAGAAGGACGAACAAGCGGTTATTAATGAGCGCAAGCCTAAATTACTTGCTTGGTATATGGACATTATTGCCATTCGGGAGGATGAAGAAGCAAACTACCTGTTTGAGTCTATTCTATATAAAAATATATATCGTGTAGCTCTGCTAACCGAAATACAGAAAGAGGTTGAAAAAATTAAGGTTGAAAATGATTTAGTGCTCATTTCAGATTTTACCGAATTGGTGGGTAAAATAACAAGAAATGAACCGGTTCCGTTTATTTATGAAAAATTGGGCGAACGCTATACCCATTTTTTGTTTGATGAATTTCAGGATACCTCTTTAATGCAGTGGCATAATATGTTGCCACTGGTTGAAAACAGTTTGGCCCAAATGGGAACAAGTTTGGTTGTTGGTGATGCTAAACAATCTATTTATAGATGGAGAGGGGGAGTAGTTGAGCAGTTTTCTGGACTACCAGAAGTGTATAATCCGTATCAAGACCCCTATGTAGATGAACGTGCAATTTCATTGAAGGTTAATTTTGAGCATCGAAATACATTAAATACAAATTTTAGGTCCAAGTCTAACATTATTAGATTTAACAATGCCTTTTTTGAAAAGGCAAAAGGGGTATTTGAGAAAGAACTAGGTAATTATTACGAGGATGTTTCCCAGATTGACAGAAAAAATAATGAGGAAGGATATGTACAGTTTAAATTTTTTGAAGGACCAAAGAAGGAAGATTTAATTCCTGATATTTTCGAATACATTTTACAAACCATCAATAATGTAGTTAATGATGGGTATGACTATAAAGACATCGCGATTCTAACCAAACGAAAGAAAGAAACTCCAGCTTTGGTTGAGTTTTTAAATGGAAAAGGAATTAATGTATTATCTTCCGAAAGTTTGTTAGTAAATAACTCATTGATTGTGAAATTGGTGGTTGCTACACTACAATATTTAAATCAACCCAACGAGCCGTTTTACATGTCGGAGTTACTCATTCGGTTAAACGAAATTAAAGAAAGACCTGGTTTTCATTCTTTGATTATGGATTTAAAGAATATTACCGAAGCCAAGTTTAATTTGATATTGATGGAATGGGGCATACTATTGGAACGCCAATCGCTACTTTCCTTACCTTTATATGAGTTAGTTTCTGGAATTGTAGAGGTATTTGGCTTTCATAATGTGAAAGATAACCGCTTAGCCTCTTGGATGGATTATGTTTATCAATTGTCCCTAAAAGTGGGTTGGGGTATTTTTGACCTATTAGATGATTGGAAAAATCAAAGAGATTCCTTGTCAATCCAAATTCCTGAGGATATCAATGCGGTAAATATCTTAACCATTCATAAATCCAAAGGGCTAGATTGGCCGGTGGTTATTGTGGCTGAAGGAAATTGGGTCAAATCGATTACAACGCACGCTATTTGGGTGGACGTGCCAAATGAAATTCCGATTCCTGTTTGTGTAATTGGCCATAACAAAAAGCTAATTGGGACCGTGTTTGAAAATGATTATATCAAAGAAGAAGAGAAAATCATTCTAGATAATCTTAATGCGTTGTATGTCGCGTTTACGAGGCCTGCGGATAGACTTTATGTGATGTGTAATAAACCGCAAACACAATTTTTTAAACCATTGTACGACATTGTTTTGAATTTTGACGAGAATGATCGAGTGGATAAAACGATGGATACGTATAAAGGGAAACCATTTTTGTCGGAATTTAATTTTGGTAAAAAAGAACTAAATAAAAGAATAGCAAAAACCTCCACAGTAGAATTAAAACACATTAAAAACCAAAAAAATTCTTTGTATCGTAAAAAGTTAAAGGTGAAGAAAAATTACCTGAAATGGTTAAATGATGCTGGTGAACGCGATTTTGGAAATACGGTTCATAAGGCGTTTTCATTTATTGAAACAATTGATGATGTGGAAAGTGCCATCGATAAACTAATTGCTGCTGGAGATATAGAATGGTCAGAGCGAGAAGAGTTTAACGCGTTACTAAAGGAAGTTATTTCGAATAATAAAATGAAACCATTCTTTAAAAAGGGACTAATTGTTCGAAATGAAGCTGAAATAATTACTTCTAATGGGGATTTGTTTAGACCTGATCGGTTTATTCAAGATGGTGAGCAGGCCATTGTGATTGATTATAAGACTGGAATGAGAAGGCCTGCACACGATGAGCAGGTGCTGGGTTATAAAATGAAGCTACAAGAAATGGGATATGCATCCGTGAAAGCAATTTTAATTTATACCGCAGATTTAGCGGTAATAGAATTGTAATAGGAACTGATGTAAACTCAAACTATATTTTATAAAAAAAGCCATCAAGAATTTTCTTGATGGCTTTTTTTATAATTTGTTGGTATCAGAATTATATCTGGCCTTGAAATAGATCTGCATATTCTTGATAAATAGCTGTAAATTCATCTTGAATCTCTTGGCTTTGAGGGAAATTTCTAGTCACCATAAGAGATGCTTGACCTAACATGCTAAGCGATTGTCTCACTTTCTGTCCGTAGGTTTTTAAATTGCCTTTTGACTGATCAGCATAATACTCTAAATATTGACTTTCATTTTTCACCAATAATCGCAACATATTTACACCTTTTTCATTGGCATTGATTCGTAAATAACTTTCAGCTACAGGAAGGATACTTCCGTTATAAGAGAAATTATCGTGAATACTAACCTCTACCGTACGGTCTAATACTTTTTCGGCACGTGCTACATCTCCTTCTGCGATGAGCGCTTCGGCCAATCGTACAAATGTGAAACGGATATTGGTAATAAAACGTTGGTTGTTTTCATCCATCCATAAGTCTGGATTTTCATAACCGCCCCATTGAAATTGTTCCATCAAACGGGTATACATTTTATCTGTATTAACAGAACCAAAATCACGGTAACCTGTGGTTGGAGTTTTTACTGGAACCAATCGGTAAGCAAAACCTTCTTGTTGAAAATAATCAGATAGTCCATAAAAAGAATCTTTTCCCATGGTAATAGAGAAATAAATAGGACGGTCCCAATTAAAGTGAGCCAACATATCTAAAACAACCAAATGGTTTTTCATTACGTAGTTGCCTTTAATCTCCCATTTAATTTCATCTACAATGTTTTCCGCATCTGCCGCAGAAACCGTTCCGTTTGCGACCACTTTAGCCTTGTCTACATTGATTTTGAATTTTCTAACAGGAATTACATTAACCTCTTGATTTTGATTGATTTTAACTTTCGTTTTATCATTCGTAATGTATTTTACTATTTCTCTTACATCGTAAAATTGGTTTTGGTCCAATCTTTTGTCTGGATACACATGCATAAAATCACGAGTTCCTTGACGATATTGATCCTTGCTCATTGAAATCGGAATAGCCTCTCCATCATAGGCTTTTCGGGCCATTTGGTCGATATACCAATCCGTATTCAATAACATTAAGTTCACCACTCGTACATCTGTACGGACACCTTCTACTTCTTGAAGATACCAAAGAGGGAACGTATCATTATCACCATTGGTAAACAAAATAGCGTTAGGATCACAAGATTCTAAGTAATTACGCGCAATTTCTCTCGCGGTATAACGGTCACTTCTATCGTGGTCATCCCAGTTTTGAGAAGCCATTAGTACAGGACCTGCTAAAATGGTTAAAATGGTAACACCTCCTGCCAACATGGTTGGCGAAACTTTATCGCGAAATGCCTTGTAAATACCTATTACTGCGAGTCCAATCCAAATTGCAAATGCATAGAAAGATCCTACAAAAGCATAATCCCTTTCACGTGGTTGATATGGATACATGTTTAAGAATACTGCAATCGCAATACCTGTAAACAAAAACAATAAAAATACTACTAACGCATTGTTTTGGTCGAATTTAGAATGAAAGAACAATCCTAAAAGACCAATTAGAAATGGAAGGTAAAAATAGAAGTTCATGGCTTTGTTTTTAGCCAAATCTTCAGGGTAATTATCTAAATTTCCTAAATACAATTGGTCAATAGCGGTAATTCCGGACATCACATTACCGTTAGTTAAACTACCACTATCAATCCCATGACCTTGTAAATCGTTTTGTCGGCCAATGAAGTTCCAAGAAAAATAACGTCCCCACATCCACCATAATTGGTAGTTGACAAAATAGCTGATATTCTCTCCAAAAGTTGGTTTTTTAATTAATTCAGTCTTGCCGGTTTGAACGTTGGTATAATTTATTCCTTTACCTTTAAATCCACTCCAAGTTTTGTAGGCGGCAATATGATTCGATTTGCTACTCCACATTCTTGGGAAAATGGTATTGAATTCACTTGCGTAGTTAGGAAGACTTCCTTTTCGTGCATCAGCTATTTCATATTTACCAGTGATTTCACTAGGGTAATACACCGGTTTTCCATCAATGTATGGTTTGGTTTTGTTATATGGAGAATCAAAAAAGTGGCCGTATAATAACGGACTAGACCCATATTGCTCACGGTTTAAGTAAGACAATAAATTCACCATGTTTTCTGGGTTATTCTCGTCAATTGGAGGATTCGCATTTGAACGAATAATGATCACCCCAAAAGTCATATATCCAAGCAATAACACTGTAAAACTAAGAGTTAGCGTATTGGCTAAAACCTTATTGTTTTTTTGAGTATAGTATAATCCATAAGAAACCGCACCTAAAATAACGAAACCAAAAACGGTAGCTCCGGTGTTGAAAGGCATACCGAAACCGTTGGTGAAAAGCATTTCAAATTTTGCCGCAATGTTAATGATCTGCGGTATTAATACCATCTGTACAAATCCTAATACACCAACAGAAGTAATTAGCGCAATGGCCATTCCTTTTCGCGTTGGGGTGTATTTTTTAAAGTAGTATACAAATATTATCGCTGGAATGGCAAGTAAGTTAAGGAGGTGAACACCAATAGAAATACCTACAATAAACCAAATAAAAATTATCCAACGGTTGGAATGAGGTTCATCGGCAATACTTTCCCATTTCAAAATAGCCCAAAAGACCAATGCGGTCATGAAAGATGACATTCCATACACCTCACCCTCTACAGCGCTAAACCAAAAAGTATCCGAAAATGTGAATGCTAAACTGCCTAGTAGAGAACTACCTAAAACGGCAATGGTATTACCCATTGTCATTTCTTCATCCTTCACAAATTTTTTGGCTAGGTAGGTAATCGTCCAGAATAAAAATAAAATGGTAAGTGCACTACTTAATGCCGACATCATATTAACCATGTATGCAACGTTTTCAGGACTTACGAACATTGAAAATACTCTGGCTACTAATAAAAATGTGGGTGCACCTGGAGGATGACCAACTTCTAATTTATAAGAAGTGGCGATATACTCCCCACAATCCCAAAAACTGGTGGTTGGTTCTATGGTAGAGCCATAGGTGTATAAAGCAATTGCGAATACTAAGAATCCGCCAATGTTATTGAGTTTTTTAAAATCCATTTAGCTATGTGTTGTATTTATTGTATTATGAACGAAACACAAATATGTTGTAATCTTGTCCAAAAAACGGCTCAAAGTAAATCAAATTTTCATATTATTAGTAATTTTTAACTTCTGAATATTGATTTTTTGATTTGGTAAAAAATATGTTGTAATTAGTGTAAAATCAACCTTTTAAAATGTTTTTAAGTGGCTTTTTGTTAGCGTTTAAACTAGGAGAAGATAGATTGAAGATATTATTAAAGGTTGTTTGGGTTTGGTAAAGGCATAAAACTATTTTTGCTAAAGAATTTCAGGGCTAGTTTTTGGAGGGGTCATTTAAATTAATGAAGAACTATTTATGAAAAAAGAATTACTGATATTGGTATTGTTTTCAATGATGAAAATCGGTTTTACACAAGGTGTACGATTCACTGCTCAATTGGGTGTGGCAAGTCCTATTGGTGATTTTTCTAATAATGAAGGGGATCCTAAAAATGGTGGTTTTGCCACAACGGGTTTTGATATGAAATTAGTGGGAGAGCGTTTTTTTGAATCCAATTGGGTTTCTGGTATAAACCTCGGATACAGTTTGTTTCCAGTAGATGTGGATGCGATAAAACGGTCGGTTAACCCAACAAATCCGGAGTCGGTAGGAGTGGAGTCACAATCATTTCAAAATATAAACTTGCAATTTAGGGGAGGATATAATTTTTCCTTTTTGGAAAACAAACTAGCCGTGGTTCCCTTTGTCGATGCTGGTTTAGGGGTGTTTAATTCGGCATATTATTTGGTATCCCAAAATAACACCAACATTTTTCTTCGTTCAGGAAATACGGGACTGGGTTTCCTGGTCTCTCCGGGGATTAATTTGGTAATTGCCATGAATGATATGATTGGGATTTCGGTATATTCCTCGTACCAATTTGCATCTTATGATGTAAAGGAACAATTTAAGTCACTTGGAACTTCAACCGGAATTAATTGGACAGAAACGATTTCGTATCCCTATCGAAGTATGAATTATGGATTGGGGGTAAGTTTAACTTTATAGAAGAACATGAGTCAAAAATTACCGGTTATGGAAGAGTTCCTATCCGTACAAGGAGAGGGAATTAATGTGGGTAAAGTGGCCTATTTTATAAGGTTAGCAGGTTGTGATGTAGGCTGTTCTTGGTGTGATGTAAAAGAGAGTTGGGATAAAGATTTGCACCCTCTTAAATCTATCGAAGAATTGGTGGAAGGGGCTAAAAATTCAGGTGCACCTAACGTGGTGGTCACTGGAGGCGAACCTACTTTACACCACTTAGAGTTGCTTACCAAAAGGTTAAAAGAAATTGGTTTGAAAACATGGTTGGAAACCTCAGGTACCAACCCCATTACCGGAATTTGGGATTGGATTTGTTTGTCTCCCAAGAAATTTAAAGACCCGTTGGACGAAGCTCTTTCTATGGCACATGAATTGAAAGTGATTGTGTTAAACAAGAATGACATTGTTTGGGGCGAAACAATAGTTTCAAAATTATCCAAAAATTGCAAGTTGCTTTTTCAACCAGAATGGGACAAAAGTGAAAAAGCATCTGAATTAATAATAGATTACGTAATAAAACATCCAGAATGGCAGGTATCTTTACAAACACACAAGTATTTAAACATTCGTTAAGATGGTTTTTTACCGGACTTGCGCTACTGGTTTTTTCGGTAGGAATGGCTCAGGAAACCAAATTGCATACGACCAATAATAAAGCAGAAAAAAAGTTTGAGGAGGCCCAAAAAAGCTACCGACTTTTGTATTACGAAGAAGCGGATGGGGCGCTAGACGAAGCCATAAAAGCGGATGAGAATTTTCTAGAAGCCTACTTGCTTAAAGGGCAAATGCATAAGGATGAACGGGACTTTAAAGGAGCTATCCCATTGTTAGAGAAAGCGTTGAGTTTGGATGTGAATTCAGAAATCCCTGTAATTCACCTGATGTTGGCAGAGTGTCAATTAGAACAAGCCATGATTATGGAGGCGTTAGAAAATCTGGAGCAATACAAATCATCTAAAAATGCTTCAAATTATGCCATTAAGCAGGCCGATAAGCTAATTGATTTGGCTATTTTTAGAAAAACCTTGATGGAAAATCCGGTTCCTTATAACCCTATAAATCTTGGAAAAAACATAAATACCGAATGGTTGGAACATTCTCCATCCCTTACTGTGGATAATGAAACATTATATTATACTCGAAAAATGTCGATAGGAAATGTAGGGGGACGAGAAGTTTGGAATGAGGATTTATATGTAAGTCATAAAAATGAAAACGGAGAATGGAGTAAAGGTACAGCGTTAGGTCCAGAAATAAATACTCCAGGTAATGAGGGAGCATCCTCCATTTCTCCGGATGGTAACTATTTGTTTTTTACTTCTTGCGATAACCGTAACGGTAAGGGAAGTTGCGATTTGTATATTTCAAGAAAAAGTGGAACTAAATGGACAAAATCTCGAAATTTAGGGTCGGTGATTAACACCAGAAGTTGGGAGTCCCAATCGTCATTTTCACCGGATGGGCGCACTTTGTTTTTCGTTAAAAAAGTGGGCCCACGTGGTCGCTCTAGAAAAGATATTTATGTTACCAGGATTCAGGATAATGGGCAATGGACTAAGCCTGTTAGTATTTCTTTAAATTCAGAAGGGAATGAAGAATCTCCTTTTGTTCACCCAGATGGTGAAACATTTTATTTTACTTCGGACCATTACAACGGTATGGGGGGGCGTGATTTATTTTATGCCAAAATAGATTCGAATGGAAACTTTGGAGAACCTGTTAATTTGGGCTATCCTATTAATTCACCAAGCGATGAGGTGAGCTTGTCGGTTTCGTCAAATGGACGCGATGCATATTTTGCGTCTGGTATGGAGGGTGGCTATGGTCGTTGGGATATTTATAAATTTGAGTTGCCGGTTCACGCACGTCCTGTTCCTGTAAATTTCACAAAAGGACTAGTGTATGATGCGGAGACTAAAAAACCAATTGGAGCTAAGTTTGAAATAATTGAGTTAGGTACCGGAAACATTGTGGTCGAAAGCTTTTCGGACAAATCTACGGGAGAGTTTTTAGTAACCATTCCTACCGGTAAAGAATATGCTGTTAACGTATCCAAATCTGGCTATTTATTTTACTCCGCGAATTACCATCTTCATACGGGTGATGATACCACTCGGGTTTCATTTGATATTCCATTAAGTCCTATTAAAGAAGGCGTTTCAGTGGTATTAAATAATGTGTTTTACGAGTTTAATAGTTATGAGTTAAAAAATATTTCCAAATTGGAATTGGATAAATTGGTTGCCTTGCTAACTAGACATCCTGAAATGCAGATTGAAATTGGCGGTCATACCGACAACAAAGGTTCAGTGGACTATAATCAGAAATTGTCGGAAAATAGAGCGAAGGCAGTAAATGACTATTTAATTTTGAAAGGAATTCCAGCGCAACAGCTTAGTTATAAAGGATATAATTTCTCTATGCCTTTAGTGAGTAACGATACCGAAGAGGGAAGAGCAAAAAATAGACGTACGGAGTTTAAAATCACTAAAGTAGAGTAATTAATGCAACGCTATTTTATCCAACTTGCGTATAACGGAACACCCTTTAACGGCTGGCAAATCCAACCGGATGCGCCCACTGTTCAACAGGAATTAGAAAAAGCGCTGAGTACTGTTTTGCGCGAAAAAACGGCTATTGTTGGATGTGGTCGTACGGATTCAGGGGTACATGCAAGTGAGTTTTTCGCTCATTTTGAAACCGATAACTCAGTGGATTGTGAATCGCTAATGTTCAAACTAAATTGCATGGTTTCTAAAGAAATTGCGGTAAAATCTGTGTACCCGGTTTCTGGTGATTTACATGCTCGCTTTTCTGCCATTGCTCGGACCTATCATTATGAAATTAATCAGATAAAGGATGCCTTTTGTTTTGATCAGTCTTGGTTTATGCACTCTCCTTTAAATATTGAATTAATGAATGAGGCATGTACTCATTTATTAGGAAGACAGGATTTTACCAGTTTCTCTAAATTACATACCCAAACGAAAACCAATTTGTGTACAATTACAGAAGCACATTGGGTGAAAGATGGATATCGATTAACTTTTACCATTACTGCTGATCGCTTCCTCCATAATATGGTGCGTGCAATTGTGGGTACCTGTATTGAGGTGGGGCGTGGAAAATTAACACCTTCAGGGTTTAAAGAAGTAATTGCAGCCAAAAGCCGGCAAAAAGCAGGGGCTTCCGTACCTGGTCATGGTTTGTTTTTAGCCAAAGTGGTTTATCCCGATTAACGAAATTGAAATGCCTATTCAATTTGTGGATTACCGCATGGTTTGGAGTTCTTTTCAAACCGATTTTGAAATTATGGGCACAAAAAAAACGCTCCGTAAAGGAGCGTTTCAATAAATGTTATTTCTTTGAACTAACCGTTCATCGCTACCAGAAACTCTTCATTATTTCTAGTATTCACAATACGATCACGTAAGAATTCCATCGCTTCAACCGGATTCATATCCGCTAAATGCTTACGTAAAATCCATAAACGCTGTAGGTGATCTTTGTTAAGAAGTAAATCATCTTTACGTGTACTTGATGACACAATGTCTATTGCTGGGAATATTCTACGATTAGAAATTTTACGATCCAATTGAAGCTCCATATTACCGGTACCTTTAAATTCTTCAAAAATAACTTCATCCATTTTTGAACCGGTCTCAGTCAAAGCAGTAGCCAAAATAGTCAATGAACCGCCATTCTCAATATTTCTTGCTGCCCCAAAAAATGCTTTTGGTTTTTGCAATGCATTTGCATCCACACCACCTGATAATACTTTTCCTGAAGAAGGCGCTGTTGTGTTAAATGCTCTAGCCAAACGTGTTAGCGAATCAAGTAAAATCACTACATCGTGACCACTTTCAACCATTCTTTTAGCTTTTTCTAATACGATTCCAGCAATTTTCACATGTTTATCCGCACTTTCATCAAATGTAGAAGCAATAACTTCAGCTCGTACATTTCTTTTCATGTCGGTAACCTCTTCTGGACGTTCGTCAATGAGTAAGATTAATAAATATACTTCAGGATGATTTTCCGCAATGGAATTGGCTACATCTTGTAACAATTGAGTTTTACCCGTTTTCGGTTGAGCTACAATTAATCCACGTTGTCCTTTACCAATTGGGCTAACTAAGTCAATTATTCTAGTTGAAATAGATTTAGAACGAATACCGCCAGCCAAATTAAATTTTTCTTCTGGGAAAAGGGGGGTTAAATAATTAAATGGTACTCTATCTCTTACTTGCTCAGGAGTTCTACCATTGATGTAATTAACTTTTACCAATGGAAAGTATTTCTCCCCTTCTTTTGGTGGACGAACTGCTCCTTCAATGGTATCACCTGTTTTTAAACCAAACAACCGCACTTGCGAAGTAGATACATACACATCATCCGGTGAAGGAAGATAATTGTAGTCGGATGAACGCATAAATCCGTAACCGTCAGACATTACCTCAATAACACCCTCCGTTTTGATACTATCTCCAAAATTGTATGAAAATTCTGGCTCTTTTGGTTCTTGACTTTGTTGTCCCTGACCAGGATTTTGATTTCTATTTCTGTTTTTATTCCTTTCTCTGTCTCGTTGGCTTTGTAGTTGTCTCTTGTCTAATGCTTTCGGGGCTTGATTTGTTTTCTTCTGATCTTCTGCAATAGGTTGTTGGATTCTTGGTCTCCCTTCTTGAGGCTTTTTACTTTGAGGTGCAGTTTCTTTTATAGGTCGTTTTACGGTGTCTTTTTCCGTAACCGGAGTTTTTGTCGCTTCTTCCTTTTTAAGTTCTTGTACTGGAGCATCTCCCTTATTCGTATCTGTTACAGCAGACACTGGTGCCTTGGTAGAAGGTGCTTTAACATAAGGATTCGCAGGTATAGCCGATTTGTTAGGTTTTGAATCACCTTTCTTTTTCGCAATTCTTTGTTGAACCTTTGCTAACAAGTCTAATTCAACTTGTTTGCCGGTATTAGAATTGGATGGATTTACCTTTTCCTTTTGGGGTGATTTAGCCCTCACCTCAGGTTTTTTTACGTCCTTGATTTTATCTTTTGGTTTAGTAGTTGCTTTCTTTTCAACTTTCGGAGTGGGTTTAGCTGGTTTCGGTTTTACCGTTTTTTTGATGGGTTTAGGTTCAAGTTGAGGTTGCTCTGCTTGGGCATCAAGAATTTGATAAACCAAGTCCTCCTTTTTAAGTTTATTAAAGTTGGGTACGGAAAGGTCTTTTGCAATTGCCTTAAGTTCGTCAACCTTTTTAGCGTTGAGCTCTGTAATATCTAACATAAAATTATTGTAATAGGTTTTGCTTATAATGTAATGAAAACCAGTGATTTTTATTTTTTAAGGAAAGAAGCAAAGTAGAAACGGGAAGTTTGCCTCCTTATTTGTCTTGCAATATTACAATTTTTTTTGACTTTTTAGAACTTCCGAAATGAAAACCACTAATTTTGCATCAAAATTTATAAAAATGATACAAAGAATACAATCTTTATATTTATTGGCAGGCTTAATTTTAAGCATCGCCATTTTGTTTTCCGGTGCATTTGTTGTGTACCAAGATGCTGATTTTGTAATCCTAGGTGCTTTGGGCGTGAAAGAAGGTGAATTACTACTCGATAATGTACTTATGATGCCGCTGGCCATTTTGGCTGCTGTAAACATTGGGGTGGAGGCTTTTGCAATAAGTCAATTTAAAAACAGGAGTTTGCAAACTAACTTAGCAAAATTGAGTATGTTATTAGCTGTAGTTATGATAGGGTGGCTTGGCTTTCAATATTATAACTTAATGTTGCTAGATGTGAACGTGAATCCAATTATGGGAGTTTTTCATTCGCCAATGATTTTGTTTGCCAATATTTTAGCCATTCGAGCTATTAAAAAAGATGAAGCCTTGGTGAAATCTGTAGACCGTCTACGCTAGTTAAAAGCAAAAAAGCAGCTTATAAAAAGCTGCTTTAATACTTTGACTATTGAGCAATAATCATTAAAATTTAAACCGAAAAATTATCCCTAAACCCGGTCTAAAGTCGAAATATAATCAAAAATGGTGAATATATTTCTGCAAATGTACTTGAAATTCAATTAATGAGGGATTATTTGGATATTAATTAACCTTTTATGACAAAACTTCTGTTTTGGTCAAATTTATTATTTGCTAATTTCTGAAATGCAGTTTCTACTATTATATGTTCATAACATTCAATAGTATTCACAACAAAAAGGTATGGCTGCGTTAAATTTACCCTTTATGATTAATGCAGCATTTACACATGAATAAAATTTTAAAATACCTAGTTCTTTCAACCGTTTCGTTGTTGTTTTTTAGTTCGTTTCACTCGTATCAAAAGAGTGCGGCTAACCCTGATTTCCTTTCGCAAAAGGAGACATGGTCTGATTCGGTGTTACAGTCACTTACCATCAAGGAGCGTATAGGTCAACTGTTTATGGTGGCCGCATATTCCAATAAATCTCAGGCACACGTGACTGAAATAGATAAGCTAATAACTCAGTATCATATTGGCGGACTCATATTTTTTCAGGGTGGTCCCATTCGTCAAGCGCGACTAACTAATAGATATCAGTCAAAATCTAAAGTGCCTTTACTTATTGCAATGGATGCGGAATGGGGATTAGGAATGCGGTTGGATTCTACCATTTCGTACCCCCGACAAATGATGTTGGGAGCCATTCAAAATGATGAGATTATTTATAGAATGGGAGAAGATATTGCCATGCAGTGTAAGCGATTAGGTGTTCATATTAATTTTGCTCCGGTTATTGATGTTAATGTCAATCCCAAAAACCCGGTAATTAATAGTCGTTCATTTGGGGAGCAAAAGGTTAATGTGGCCGATAAGGGAATAGCATATATGAAAGGAATGCAAAAGCATCATGTATTGGCGGTAGCTAAGCATTTTCCGGGTCATGGAGATACCGACAAAGATTCTCATAAGGCTTTGCCGTTAATAAGTCACGATATTAATCGATTAAATGATATTGAATTATATCCATTCAAAACACTTTTCGATTCAGGAGTTGGAGGAGTTATGGTTGCGCATCTGTTAGTTCCTGCATTAGATTCAACACCCAATAGGGCTACCACACTATCTCCAAAAGTGGTGACAGGCTTGTTAAAAGAAAAAATGGGTTTTAACGGCCTTATTTTTACGGATGCCCTAAATATGAAAGGTGTTAGTAATTACTACAAACCGGGTGAAGCTGATTTACTTGCCCTCTTGGCGGGTAATGATGTGCTGTTGTTTCCAAAAGATGTTCCGCTAGCTATTCAAATGATTGAAAAGGCTATAAAATCAGGAAAATTGACAGAGGAAGAATTGAATAAGCATGTTTCTAAAATATTAAAAGCAAAATATTGGGCGGGATTAAATGAACCTACTGAGGTGAATGAAAACCATTTATATTCAGATTTAAATAAAGAGAAATATAAAAGACTGTATAGACAGTTAATAGGGCATTCCATTACTTTATTACGGAATAAAAACACCTTAATTCCTTATACCGATTTACAAAACAAGAAATTTGCTAGTGTAGCGATAGGCGGAAATTCCCCCAATTTTTTTCAAAAGAAATTGGCAAGTTATACGAATGTAAAATTCTTTAGTATCCCTAAGGCGGCTACCGATGCACAAGTAAATAAATTAATAACTGATTTGGAAGGATACTCAGAGGTGATTGTTTCTTTTCATAACCCAAGTAGAAGCCCATCCAAGCATTTTGGAGTGAGTCAAAAATCTCGAAATATTTTGGATAAAATTTCTACTACCAAGAGTGTTTCATTGGTTTCGTTTACGAATCCATACGTATTTAATTGGGTGGAAGAAACCAAAAGATGCAACGCAATAATAGTTGCATATAATGATAAGGTAACCACCCAAGAAATGGCGGCTCAAGTATTATTTGGTGGAATTAGTGCATCTGGAAAAATACCTGTAAGTGCAGGTGAATTTGAAGTAGGAACTGGATTGAAAACCATTGCCACTCGATTTAGTTACGCTGAACCAGGTGATGTTGGTATGAACCCAAGTATCTTATCTGGAATAGATTCAATTGCTTTAAATGCCATTAATAAAGGTGCCACGCCAGGTTGTCAAATACTAATTGTAAAAGATGAAAAGGTAGTTTGGAATAAGGCATACGGCTATCATACCTATGCTAAAAAAAAAATGGTTCAAACCAACGATTTATATGATTTAGCATCCCTTACCAAAGTGGTGGCCACATTACCAGCAATAATGCAATTGGTGGATAAAAAAAAGATTGATTTAGATGGAACCTTAGGGATGTACTTGCCAGAATTGGTTAGGGGCACGGCCTATGCTTCCATTACTTTAAGGGAAATGTTAGCGCATCAAGCGGGACTTAAATCGTGGATCCCGTTTTACATAAATACTTTAGAAAATGGAGTGCCTCGCTATGATATCTATTCTTTGCAAAAGTCAAGTACCTATCCAATAAGAGTGGGCGAAAATTTGTTTATCAATAAATCTTATCCTGATTCTATGATGGCTCTAATTGTGAGTAATGAGCTAAACGAACCGGGTCACTATAAATACAGTGACTTAGGGTATTATTTTTTGAAATTGATAATTGAGAAAATGACAAATCAGGCTTTAAATGAGTATGCTTGGAATCATTTTTATGCTCCTTTAGGAATGTCTACAACGGGATATTTGCCTCGCAATAAATTTTCATTGGAAAGAATAGTTCCAACCGAGAATGACACCTACTTCAGAAATCAATTGATTCACGGAGATGTCCATGATCCGGGCGCAGCGATGCAAGGTGGAGTGGGCGGTCATGCAGGGGTTTTCTCTGATGCCGAAGACCTAGCAAAAATATGGCAGATGTTTTTGAATAAAGGAAGGTATGGAGGCGTTAAATACATTGACTCTGCTACCGTTTCTGAATTTACTAAATGTCAGTATTGTGAGCCAAATGATGAAGGAAACCGTAGGGCGGTTGGTTTTGATAAACCCGTAAGAGGTGGCGATGGAGGGCCTACTTGCACCTGCGTTTCTTATGCGAGCTTTGGGCACACGGGTTTTACCGGAACGATTTCTTGGGCAGATCCTGAAGAAAATCTTATTTATATATTCCTTTCCAACCGAATCAACCCAACCGCTGAGAATAGAAAATTAATAACCATGAATGTTCGTACTGATATTATGGAGGTTATCTACGCGTCTTTAAATGACACTTCCGCCAGCCCAATACCAGTCCTATAATAGTATATATTTGTCATAATTGTGACCATGTTTTCAGTAAAAATTGGTTCTTTTTGCACCCATAAAATAGCGCGATAAATGAAAATAGGAATTGTATGTTATCCCACTTTTGGTGGGAGTGGAATTGTGGCTACCGAATTAGGTCATGCCTTGGCTAGAAAAGGGCATCAAGTACATTTTATTACCTATGATCAACCAGTACGATTAGACTTGATGGATGAAAACATATTTTACCATGAAGTGAATGTACACGTCTATCCATTGTTTGATTACCAGCCGTATGAATTAGCGTTATCCAGTCAAATGGTGGAAACCGTTATTTCTAGAAAATTGGATGTATTGCATGTACACTACGCCATTCCTCATGCGTATGCTGCTTTTATGGCAAAGCAAATTTTAAAGGATAGAGGAATAAACATTGCGGTGGTGACCACTTTGCATGGTACAGATATTACTTTGGTAGGAAAACAACCGTCCTATTTACCGGCTGTTAAGTTTAGTATTGAGCATTCCGATTGCGTTACAGCAGTATCAGAAAGCTTGAAAAATGACACAATCAAAAATTTTGATACGGTTAAAGAAATTAATGTTATTCCAAATTTTATAGATATTGCTCTTTATTCTGGTGAAAAATCATGTTCGGGTAAAATTGTAGCGGATGATGAGTTTTTAATTGCTCACATATCCAATTTCAGACCCTTGAAAAGAACGCGGGATGTGATGATTATTTTTGCTGGAATTAGAGAAAAAGTAAAAGCCAAATTGGTGCTGATGGGTGATGGTCCCGACCGAGATGTTACTTTGCAAATGGCTAAGGAACTAGGCATTAGAGATGACGTGACTTATTTAGGGAAAACAAATGAAGTAGAACGCGTTTTATGCATGTCTGATTTGTTTTTACTCCCTTCTTCTGCTGAAAGTTTTGGACTAGCCGCCTTAGAAGCTATGGCTGCTAAAGTACCCGTAATATCAACCAATGCCGGTGGAATTCCGGAGGTGAACGTGAATGGTGTTACTGGATTTTTAAGTAAGGTGGGAGATGTGGATGAAATGATATCCAATAGCCTAATACTATTAGAAAACCCAGAAAAATTGAAGGAAATGAGTGTAAATGCCTATAAAAGAGCTCAAGAATTTGATATTAGTAAAATAGTTCCGATGTACGAGGAAATATATGAAAGAGTGGTGAAGGCCTAACTCCTTTTACATAAGGAATAGACTGTATTGAACTCATCTTGATTGGAAGCTACCCAATGATTATTATGTAGGTTTACCATATCTGCAATTAATTGAAAATCGGGCAAAATTTTAGCTTCTATTTCATGAAGAAATAAGGATTCTCCCATTAATTGAATTTCTGTAAAACTGTTTTCAGAATTTATTCGAAAGTACGACCTGTTTCCTTCATATTTTCTATAAATCGGATATGTAATTGTTTCCTTAACCATAGGGCAAAAATATACGTTATGTTAATAAGGAAATGGTAATTTTGCAACAAAGAAAGTGCGATGATTAATAAGGCGTTTGAAAATGGAGAAAGCAAGTATAAAAACCGTGATTTTGAGGGAGCAATTCTTGATTTTACAATGGCATTGGAGAAAGATCCTGGAAACCCAGAAATTTTATACCAAAGAGCCATGTCCTATTATCATTTAAAAAAACAAAGTTTGGCGCTTATTGATATGGATTCGGCTGTAGAAATGCAGCCCAATTACGGTTTTAGATATTCTTCTCGTGCATTTATGAGAGATTCGTTTGGCGATGTAATTGGCGCAATTAAAGATTATAAAGAAGCAGTAAAATTAGACCCGGAGGATGCCGTTTCTTATAATAACCTTGGCGTGTTAGAAGATAAAATGGGTCGTAGAGGAATTTCTCAAGGGCATTATAATAAAGCCGATAGCCTATTAGGAGCGCACAGTAATAGAGAAATGAAAGAGTTTTCTAATCAAGGAACTTCTATTAATTATGAGCGACCAGAAACTGAACCGGAAAATCCGGTGATGGAGCAAGTACCCAAAACTTTTTGGCAAAACGTAGGACTAGTATTTACTAAAGAAGGATTCACAGAATTTATTAAATTTATTAAGTCCGGATTTAAACTGAGTTAATTTTTATTATTCCCCCATTTTATCGTTGCTACATTCGTAATTTCCCGTAACTTTCCCATTCAATACTTCTTACCAATGAATACCACTTTTTTACAGAAATTAGCCGAGGAAATTCATCAAAAGCATCCAGATAATCTCGAGAATTTATGCTTTGTTTTTCCTAGTAAACGGTCGGGGTTATTCTTTAAAAAGGAATTAGCAAAACTTAAAGGAACTACATTTTGGGCACCTCAAATTTGGACGATTGAATCTTTTATAGAAGAACTTTCAGGATTGAAAATTATATCTCCTCTAGAGCAAATTTTTCAGTTATTTGAAATTCATCAAAAATTAGCAATCCAACCTCAATTGCCATTGGAGAAATTTATTGATCATGCAAAAATTATTCTTGCTGATTTTAATGATATTGATATGGCCCTGGCGGATTATAAGACTTTATTCGCCAATGTAAAAGATTATGTGGCTTTGGAAAACTGGGATCCAGCTAATCAACAAACCAGCCAGTTGACCAATCGGTATTTAGAAACCTTTAATGATTTACCTCGATACTATGAAGCGTTGCAGCAAACCCTAATTGCACAGAAAAAAGCCTACCAAGGGTTGGTTTATCGAAATATTGAAAAACAAATTAGTCAAGGTGAAACGGCTACTTTGAATCAGGTTTCTAGCCAGTGGGAAATGATTTATGTGGCGGGTTTAAATGCTTTAACAACGGCAGAAAAATGGTTGTTTGATTGGTTTGCAAATCAAAATAGGTTGGAAGTTTTTTTTGAAGCAGAATCGCAAATGATTAACGACCTAGACCAAGAGTCGGGGAAATTTATTCGTGGATTTGCAAAAGAGAAAGGGAATAAATTTAAATGGTCGGTCGATTATTTAACTGATTCTTCTAAAACCATTAATAGTTATGCCGTAAACGGTAATTTGGCGATGGCCAGAATGGTTGGTGACCTATTTCAGGATACTAAAACGCTAACTAAGGGGAACGAAACTGCTATTATTTTGGCAGATGAAAACTTATTAATGCCCGTTTTAGAATCCTTACCCAAATCGGTGGGCGATGTAAATGTTACTTTAGGTTTCCCGTTAGGATTAACCACTTTTATGAGTTTTGTAGAGCAATTGTTTAGCATGCACAAGTTAGTTGCGGTAAGAAATGGAAATCGACAGTACTATTTTAAAGATGTGGTAAAAGTGATTACAAATCCCATTTTAGTATCTATTTATGGCAACCAGTCGTCTTTCAATAAAGTATATTCCGGAATTATTAAAGAAAATAATATTTGGATAAATGAATCGGTTTTAATTCAACTTTTTACGGATAATGGAATTTTAGACGATTTAAAGTTAGCCTTTACTAATTGGAACAAAGCACCTCTTTTAGCTTTAGATTTTTTAACACAAGCCATTAATACATTTCAAGATAAAATGGAGAAATCCAAGGTGATGGATGATGTGTTGACCGAGCAGATGTATTTTTTCAAAACCTCTTTGTTTAAATTGAAGCTGTTGTTGAAGCAGCTAAACAATGAGGTGAGTTTAGAAGCCTTGAAAAGAATTTTTAATCAAGTAGTGTCTCCCATGCAGGTTCCATTTTCGGGTGAACCATTGGCTGGGATTCAGATTATGGGATTATTAGAAACAAGGCTGTTGAGTTTTAAAAATATTGTTTTTGTTTCAGTGAATGAAGGTATCATTCCTTCCAAAGGCGGATTTCAAAGTTTTCTACCATATGCATTGCGTACTGGGTTTAAAATTCAAACACATCAGGATAGGGAGTCGCTTTTTGCGTATCATTTTTACCGATTATTATCTCAAGCAGAAAATATTAGCCTGATTTATGATACTTCCACTCAGGGAGTGGGGAGTAAAGAAAGAAGCCGTTTTATTCGTCAAATAGAACAAGAGTGGCCAGAAAAAAGCGAGGATATTTCTTTTTCCACATCGGTAGGTATTTTTGAGGATGAAATATTAGAAATGGACGAGGGGATTAGAAAAACTCCGGTTGTCATGGCTAATATTACCCGATACCTAACTGAAAGAGGTTTGTCACCGTCAGCATTGAACAATTTTATTGAATCCCCGGTTGATTTTTATTACAAAAACGTGATAGGAGTTTATGAACCCAAATTGGTAAACGAAGATGTGGAGCATAATACCTTCGGTACCATTGTGCATGGGTGTTTGGAAGAGTTTTATAAACCGTTCGCAAAAACCGTGTTAAAGGCGGACCTTTTGAAGAAGGCTCTAAAAGGTCTAAACGATTTGATAATTATAGAATTTACCAAGGAAATTAAGTCTTATGATAGGGGTAAACATTACCTTTCTTTTTATTCCGTACAAAAATATGTAGAGCGATTTATCCAATTGGATATTGCCTTTATTGAGAAGTATGAATTCCCAATTACCCTAATTGGGCATGAGTTGAAACTATACACTAGTTTGAAAGTAGGAGATTTGGACATTAAGTTTAAAGGTACCGCAGATAGAGTAGAGGTTAGGCAAGGGGTGAAATACATTATTGATTATAAAACGGGTAAGGTAGAGCAAAAGGACTTAGGAACAAATGATACGGATTCATTATTAGAAAACCATCAGCCCAAATTAGTTCAACTTCTTATGTATGCCTGGTTGCAAAGTAAACAGGCGGGCAATGAAAAGATAGTATCAGGCATTTACACCCTTAGAAATACAAAGTTGGAATTGCTTACCGCAAATATGGGCGGGATAACCGAGTTTACAAATGAAAATTTAATCCAATTTGAGGAATACTTGCATGTTCGTTTAGAAGAGTTGTTGGATCCTGAAAGTTTATTGAAAAGGGTTCCGGATTATAAATTTTCGCTTTTTTCGTAGGAAATAAATGAGAGGAGGAATTTGTTTCTACGCCATTATTAAATAAAAAAAACCAAGAGAAAACATTTATAAATTTTGGGAGCAAGGAATAAAATCAAAAATGTTCTCTAATGGTTTCTGCTATATAGACGTATTTTTTTAGTAATAGGTTGTGTGCATGCATAATATTATTTCAAGACCCTAATATATACCTTATTATCAGGTGTGTGAGAGCCCAGGTTTAAAATTTTAATATAGAAATCTGATATTTTGAAACGCTTAAGCAATGGTAATTATTCTATTATTACGGTCTAGAAGGTTTGCCTCCTTCCAAATTGTATTAAAAATAGGTATGAATATAGTGGTTTTTAGAAAAACGGTCTAAATTTTTAAATATTTGGTAAAAGTTTAGAAAATGAATGTTTTGTTTGGCTAAAAGCTTAATAAATTGCCAATCTGTTTAATTAAATTGTCAATTTTATAACTTTTAGCAAATTTATGGGTTTCGGTTAGATTTCGTTACTACATTTGTTTGAACAAAAATCACTACCATGAAAATTAAACACTTACTAACAGCAGTTATTTTGCCACTTACATTTACCATGTATGCGGGTGAGAAGGGAGATCAAGCAACTTCCGCTTATGAAGAAAATGCTACTACTTCAACATTTGATGAAAGTGTTGGAGAAATGATTTCGTATGCCGTTCCACAAGAACATCCAGGGAAAGCGTATTTATTGAAATCAGCTACACCATCTGATAATTGGCTATTTGTCTATCACGACCGTTTCGGGCTTAGTTCAGAAGTGAAAGAAGAAGCCTATACTCTTTGGAAAGATTTGGGTAATGTAAATGTACTTGCTATTGATTTATACGATGGTAAAGTAGCTAAATCTAGTAGTCAAGCGATGCGCTTTTTAATGTCCAGTCAATACAATAGAAATATGTCCTTAATTAAAGGTGCAATTGCATATGTAGGCAAAGATGCTAAAATTGGTTCTTTAGGCTGGAGTGCAGGAGGCGCATGGTCTTTGCAAACCGCAATTTATGCAGGCGAAAAAGATGTGGCTTGTGTGGTTTATTACGGAATGCCAGAATATGATGTTGAAAAATTGAAAAATTTGAAAACGGATGTATTGGCGATTTTTGCAGATATGGATACATGGATTACCCCAGGGTTAGCGTCCAAATTTCAAAATCAAATGAATGAAGCAGGGAAACAATTGAAAGAGATAGAATATAAAGGTACTGGAGATTTTGCAAAAAAAGGTTCTAGTAAATATAATCATAGTAACGCTCAAGATGCATACGCACAGGTGTTAACCTATCTAAATGCAAGATATCAATAACAATTAATTTGTATAGTTTTTTGGCCTCGTATCCATTGGGTACGGGGCTTTTTTGTGTATTGATAATTTTTGAATGTACCTATCATAGAAATTCTGTTAACCATTATGTCTATTTTTACGTCTCAATTAATGATGAGTCAACGAAGCATAAAATTATTTATAGGGGCTATTAGTCTTTTTGTTCTTTTTGGGTTCTCCATTTCGGATCAAGAAAGTAAGGCCATTTCTCAAATAAAGGAAATTCATGAAGGAGCAATTTTTGTTCGTTTACATACGGATGATGCTGTTCTGGCAAAATTAAAATCCTTACACTACGATAAGACGTACCGTAAAAAAGTAAAAGAAATTAATGCAAGCAACAAGGAGGTTTTAGCGGCTTTTACTAGTGGTTATTCATTCAGTAAAGTGTATTTCTTTTTTAGTCGAGATAGTGAGAAAATAAGAAACGAAAATTTTGAAAATGTTTTTGTAAACTCCGATTTAGAAATTGATACTACTATTCATTTTAATTCCGATACACCTTTTTATGTAGTGGATATTGGCGATGTTTATTTCGAACATATCAACGGTCACATGGAAGGAATTGTAGTATTGGACCGCCAATTTAACCAATTGAAAAAACCGTTTCCTTTTTATGTGAGAAAGCGAAGTGGCTTTGCTATTTTAAAGCGTACCGATGTAGATATGGCTTTAATTCTAGATAAAAAATTCCAATTGTTTTATGATAAAGCCGTCCAATCGGCTTCTATTTATTGAAAAATATAAACGATTTAATTTGGGAATTGAAATGTTTGGTTGGGATTACTTACTCCAGATTTTCCAACTCTCTTCAGCTTGCTGATGAAGCATTTCTAATCCGTTTTGAATATTGCAACCTTGTGCTTCCGCCTTAGCTAAAAAAACAGTTTTTTCAGGATTGTAAATCAAATCAAAAACATAATGCTTTTCCGTAAGTAATTCGTATGGAATGTCAGGAAACTCTGAGGTATTAGGTGACATTCCTACCGGAGTAGTGTTTATTATTAGGTTGTACTGTTCAAAAATTCGTTTGGTTAAACCTTGATATGTAAGGTCACCCACACGTGTATTTCTAGAGACTACTAAATAAGGAATCCCCATTACTTCGAGTGCCCCTTTTATAGCAGATGCAGCGCCACCCGTTCCTAATACAATTGCGGCTGCTCTTTTGTATCCAAGTTGATCACGTAAGGATTTTCTAAAACCTAATAAATCAGTGTTATATCCAATTAATTTACCATCCACAACTTTGATGGTGTTTACTGCCTTAGCTCGTTCTACTAACGGATCCAACTCATCCATTAAACGCATAACACGTAATTTGTGAGGAATAGTAATATTTACCCCATCCAAATTATTCTTTTCAATCAAATCACGGAGTCCGTTGATGTCTTCTAAATCATAGGCTTTATAAGTAGCCTCAATTCCTTCAGCTTCAAATTTTTCTTTGAAGTAAGCAGGAGAAAATGTGTGTGATAAAGGATGACCGATTAATCCGTAATTTTTCATAATATTCAATTTAACCCATTAATATTAAATTTCAGGGCGATATTTATTGCTTTTTTGCCGAGATTCTTTCGAGTGCAAAAATAATAAGGAATCCTAGAACAAACAATCCTATGGCAAAACCTATTTGAGGTGATTTATCGGTTAAACCAATAAGCAAATCATTATCGCTAAGGATGGTGTAATCGGCATTAGGAAGAACGTTCTTTTCTACCAATGGAACGTATGTTTCGTTAACCTCACCAGCGTGTTTTACAAATACTTCGTTTACTTCTTTCCACGGCCAAACCTTGTTGAGAGATCCCACCAAAAATCCCGTCAGCATGGCTAAAGTCCTATTTTCATATTTCTCAAACATCCATTTTAGTACTCGAGAAAAGCTTAGTAAACCAACAATACCTCCTAAAGCAAATAAGCCAAGTTGAAAACCATTGGTAAAAATGATAGTAATGTCAAGGGCTTTTAATCCATCAATAAGCGCGCTAACTTTCCCAAGAATAAGGTGATAGGCACCTAAAAGTAATAAGATAAAACTGCCAGATATTCCTGGAAGAATCATAGCTACAAACGATAATATACCCGCCATAAATAGATACCACATGGTATCGGGACCTTGGGCAGGAGAAACAATGGTTACTCCAAAAGAAATGATAGCTCCAGTCAATAATGCTAGGATGTTGCCCATATTCCAGCTAGAAACTCTATTGCCAATGAGCCAAACAGAGGCAACTATCAACCCGAAAAAGAAAGCCCAAACCAATACGGGTTCGTGATGTAATAGATAGTTAAATATTTTTGCTAGGGATAGAATACTAATTAATATACCAAGTATTAATGAGACTAAAAATTTGCCATTGATTGCATTAAATGCTGCCGCAATGCCATCTTGTTTAAGTGTTTTTAGTACTCCTATGTTTAAGGAGGTGAGCGTGTCAATAAGTTCTTTATATATTCCTGCGATCAATGCGATGGTTCCTCCTGAAACCCCAGGAACAACATCGGCTGCGCCCATTGCCATTCCTTTAAGGGTAATTATGGCGTAGTCTTTTATGTTTCTCATGTATTTATGTTAAATATAAAATGACAAAAGCTGGCAATTTCACAATTGCCAGCTTTTGAATATTTTTTGTTACATCATTTTATCTGCCATTTCCTTCGGTAGGAAATTAAAGAATGTATCACCTCTTAATCCAAGTCGTAGGGTTTCTAAAGGAATAACTTCATGAGGAGCAATATTTCCTAAATTAACATTAGCACCAAATTGGTTAATAAACCATACTTGTTGTGATTTTTGAGGTGCTTCCCATAAAACATTATCGTTTCCAATTTGTTCCGAAATATGGTTAATCATACTTTGCTTGGCATTTCCCTCCTTATCAAAAATTCCGATGGTACCACTTTCTCTTGCCTCGGCAATTACTTTCCAAGCACCTGCTTCCAATTCTGATTTCATTTTTCTAATCCAATCCTCTTCACTTAGTAAATCGGCATCGGTTTTAGATCCAACCTCCGAAAGTACCGTAAAGTCTTTAGAAAGAGTTTCGATGTACTGCAATTTTTCATCTTCTGGAATATGGATGCAACCATCAGAAATTTCAGCAAAATCTAGTTTTAAGTCATCTAAAACACGTCTGTAATCGTCTACCATACCTCGTACGGCAAATGCTTCAAAAAGTGTTCCCCCAAGGTAACATTTAATATTAGCTTCTTTATACATTGCTAATTTGACCTTAAGGTTTTTGGTAATATAAGAGGTGCCAAAACCAAATTTCACAATATCCATTAAGTCACCACATGACTCAATAAAATATTCTGTCTGACGATTACTAAGACCTTTATCCATCATCATGGTGAGTCCTTTCTCACGCGGTTTATCTGTCCTTTTTGGCAGAAATGGTAATTCAAAGTTCATAACTATAATTATTTATAATTTTCAATTAAATCCATAATACCTTCGTATTTACCCGCATCTGGGTAAAAGTCGAAGAATTGGCTCGATTTATCAGGGTCTATTTCTAAAGCTAAAAATAATATTGATTCTGCGTCCAACTCATGGCCCAAAGCCAACATTAACGCTGCGTATCGGTAATACAAAATAGATTCTTCTGGATGTTTTGAGATACCGTCCACCAAAACCTCTAATGCTTTTTCCTCTTTTAGATTTATGATTAAAGATTCGGCATAATCCATAAAAATCCCTTTGTTATCTAAATTGGATTCGTATACTTTTTGATACAGTTTTTCGGCTTCTTCCTCCTTGCCTATATTCATAAAAAGGTCGGCTTGAAAATATCTGTAATACATATTGTCCGGGTTGATTTTTACAGCCTTTTCAATGTATAAAAGCCCCTCCGAGGAATTATTTAAATTGGAATATGCTACTGCAAAACCTAACCATCCATCTGCATATTCTGGGTTTTGATCCACTGCTAATTGGAAATATTCAAGTGCCGTTTCATTTTGTTCTAAAACGATATAGCAATGACCAATAAAATTGTAGGTAATTGGATCGGCATACCCATAGGTAATTGAATTTTTGTACGCTTCGATAGCCAACTCATAATTTTCCACTTTCATATAGGCATTACCCATGTTAAATGAAGCTTCAGGAAAATCTTCGTTGATTAAAATAGCGTATTCAAAAGCCCATATTGCTTTCTCATAATTTTCTACCGATAGGTACATGTTGCCTGCAGAAAACCATGCTAAATGAGAATATGGATTATTATCAATAAATTCGTTTATAAATGAGATAGCTTCATCATTTCTACCCGCTAATTCACAGGTTAAGCTTAGTTCTAACAGTGCATCTTCGCTGTTTGGAAAATGAGAAAGAATAGTTTGGTAATCGGAAATTGCGCTAGCATAATCGCCTAGTTCTTGATATTCTTTGGCGATGGCAAGTTTAACGTCTTCTTGATCTTCAATGGGTGTAATTTCGGCAAGAGTCTTGAGTACTTCGATAGCTTTTTCCCTATGGTTTGCCATACTAAGTACAAGCGCCTTTGAAAAATAATGTTCTGGATTTGAATCAACAAAAAGCGAAATATCCTGAACAATACGAACCGCTAATTCCTTTTTTTCGGTATAAACCAAAGTTTCGGCCTCTTTTAGTAAAAGGGAAGTTGAATCAGGGTGCTGTTCTTTGGCCAATTGAATGATTTGTTGAACCGTTTCTGAATTCTCATCAAATTGATAATAATCAATGAGCTCTTCAAATTCTTCTACATCAAAATACACAACTGATTTGGAAGAGCGCATTTTTTCAAATTTCTCAATCAAATAATTGTCGTGTTCTTCGTCAAAAGGCAGAAAATCAGAATGGTCTTCCATAAGTTTACAAATGTACTGTAATCTCAAATGTAATAAAACAAATGAATGCTATTTGGATGGATTTTTTGACTTGTTAACAAGCCTGTCAACAGTTGGAAATAACTTTAATTTAAAGGTGAAATATGGGTGAATGCTACCTCAAATTCTATTTATATTTGCATTCTAAAATTAAAGCAAATGCCCCTTATAAAATCAATCTCTGGTATCAGAGGAACAATTGGAGGATTTCCTAACGAAGGTCTTACTCCTCTAGATATAGTAAAATTCACGTCTGCTTTTGGCTTTTGGTTAAAAGAGAATTCATCATCAACCGCACCAAAAATTGTGGTAGGTAGAGATGCTAGAATTTCTGGTGAAATGGTGTCTAACTTGGTGTGTGCCACTCTTCAAGGGTTAGGGATAAGTGTTGTAGATTTAGGATTGTCAACTACTCCAACGGTGGAGGTGGCGGTGCCTTATTACGAGGCTATTGGCGGTATTATTATTACGGCTAGCCATAATCCAAAGGAATGGAATGCGTTGAAACTTTTAAACGCAAAAGGAGAGTTTATTAATGCTGAAGAAGGTGCTCTAGTGCTAGAATTGGCTGACTCTAATACAGTAAATTATGCTCAAATAGATGATTTGGGAAGTGTAGAACGTGTGCCTGATTTTGGTAAAGTTCATATTCAACAAATTATAAATTTACCTCTTGTGGATGTTGCGGCTATCAAAGCGCGTAAATTTAAAGTGGTGGTGGATGCTGTAAATTCAACAGGAGGAATATTTGTTCCTCAGTTATTGGAAGAATTGGGTGTGGAAGTAAGAAAATTGTATTGTGAGCCAAATGGTAAATTTCCTCATAACCCTGAACCATTGCCAGAAAATTTAACAGAACTCATTTCTATCATGAAAAATGAGTCATTTGATTTAGGCATTGTAGTAGATCCGGATGTTGATAGGTTAGCGTTAGTTAGCGAAACAGGTGAAGTATACGGTGAGGAATATACACTGGTAGCTGTTTCTGATTATGTGTTAAGTCAGGTTAGTGGAGATACGGTTTCCAATATGTCTTCCACGAGGGCATTGAGAGATGTAACCGAAAAATATGGGCAAACGCATCACGCTTCAGCGGTTGGTGAGGTAAATGTGGTGAATAAAATGAAGGCTGTAAATGCGGTAATTGGTGGCGAAGGAAACGGAGGCGTTATTTATCCAGAATTACATTATGGACGAGATTCTCTAGTTGGTATTGCTTTGTTTTTGACCCATTTGGCTAAAAAAGGAGGGACTGCTTCTTCTTTAAGAGCAACGTATCCTAATTATCATATTTCCAAAAATAAAATACAATTAACTCCTGAAATGGATGTGGATAAAGTATTACGTTTAGTAGAAGAAAAATATAAAGATCAACCGATTAATACCGATGACGGATTGAAAATTGAGTTCGATAAAGAATGGGTTCATTTACGTAAATCTAATACTGAACCTATTATCAGAATATACTCCGAAAGTGAGCACAAAACTACAGCCGAAGTATTGGCAGAAAAGCTCATTATGGATATGAAAGAAATAATTCGAGAGAATAGATAATTTGCAGAATGTCGCTAATTTATTTTGATAATGCTGCTACCACACCTTTAAGTAATGAGGTTAAAGAAGCCATGGTGCAGGCCATGGATGAATTTGGGAATCCATCTTCAGTTCATGCGGTGGGTAGAAAATCAAAATCATTAATTGAAGGAGCACGAAAGAAAATTAGTACTTTGTTAAATTGTCAACCGGGTGAGATTACTTTTACTTCGGGTGGTACCGAAGCGAATAATTTGGCAATATTTGGAATGGTAGAGTCTGGAAACATGACCGCTATTATTTCGTCAAAACTGGAGCATCCTGCTGTTGTAGAAAGTATTAAGAAAGCTTCTCATAAATTTCAAATTCCGGTGTTTTGGGTGAATACCTTGCAAAGTGGCTCAGTTGATTTGAATGATTTGCGTGAATTGCTTACTCAAAATCCAAAATCATTGGTTAGCCTTATGCATGTGAATAATGAAATTGGGACTGTTTTGGATATTCGGAAAGTAGGTCTGATGTGTCGAGAATTTGGCGCAAAATTTCATTCTGATACTGTACAAAGTATGGGGCATGTGCCTATTAATGTGAATGAGTTACCGGTAGATTTGCTAACTTACTCCGCGCACAAGCTTAACGGACCGAAAGGGGTAGGATTTCTGTTTCATCGAAAAGGGACAAAAGTTCATGCACAAATAGTAGGAGGAAAGCAAGAGCGTGAGTTTAGAGGAGGTACTGAAAATAGTATTGGTATCGCAGGACTTATCGCTTCATTTGAGCATAGATTTGAAAATTTTGAGGTACTAAATACTCATTTACTTCATTTGAAAAATTACTTCATTTCTCAAATAAAAACACACTTGCCTGATGTGACCTTTAATGGTAATTGTACTGATTCTGAGAATTCACAAAATTCTATGGTGAGTATTAATTTTCCGCAGTTTAGCCAAAATGATATGCTTCTTTTTCAAATGGATTTGAAGGGGATAATGGTATCCGGTGGAAGTGCTTGCAGTTCGGGTAGTGTTTCTGGCTCTCACGTGTTGAATGAATTAGGGATTTCAGGAGCAAACATTCGAGTTTCTTTTGGTACGCAAAATACCATTCAAGAGATTGATGCATTCATGGAGGTATTAAAAGAATTAAAATAATAGAATAACGTAACTTTTTGAAGAAGCATTCCGTAAAAGAGTAAAACCAAAGAAACAAAAGATGAAAAATGGATTATTAAAAGTGGGGTTAGCAGTATTTAGTATTATTACCATTACCGCTTGTTCAGGTACATTCTCTATAATGTCTGATTACGACCGAGAAGCGGATTTTGCATCGTTTAAAACCTATAATTACCTGCCCAGTCAAGACTCTTTAATGGGGCCAGGTGCAAGTCGTATTAAATCTTATTGTGAAGAATACATGAACCTTTTAGGTTATATAAAATCCGATAATCCGGATTTATTTATTTCCGTTAATGGTCAAGTGCAGCAAAAATTAGGAACTACCACGAACAATGGTGGATATAGTGGTTATGGTGGTTACTATGGTGGGTATAACGGATGGAATTCCTATACAAGTACCTATGTATATAATCAAACCACAATTGTGATAGATTTAGTGGATGTAAAAAAACATCAAATGGTGTGGCAAGGAGCGGCTACGGGTGAATTTGACCAATATTCAATGAAGGATAAAAAAATGCATCAGATGGTGGATGAAATATTCGGAAAGTATCCCTTTCAAGCAGGAACAGCTACTCAAAGACCATTGTTGTATGGGAAATACTATAAAAAACCCACAGCGGTTAAATAGGAATTAAATCGTAAGATTAAGGAATAGTAAAAGGCGCTTTTTAGCGTCTTTTTTAATGGAAGAAAATATATCCAACAAAAATAGCAGCGATAATTCCGGCCAAATCTGCTAATAAACCTGCTTGAATTGTGTAACGAGTTTTTTTAATATTGACTACACCATAATATACCGCAACGGTATAAAAAGTGGTTTCTGTGGAGCCTTGAAAAATGGATGCCATTTTGGATACAAAGTGATCAGCGCCCCCCATTCCTTTGTAATGCTCAAAGGTTTCTAGCATCATTCCCCGCGCACCTGACCCACTTAAAGGTTTCATAAATGCAGTAGGTAAGGCAGGAACAAAATCTGAATTAATTCCTAGTAAACTAACCAACCAGCCCATTCCATCTACCACGTAATCCATAGTTCCTGAGGCTCTAAAAACCCCGATAGCCACTAACATCCCTACTAAATAGGGAATGATGGTAATGGTAGTGCTAAAACCTTCTTTGGCTCCTTCAATAAACGATTCGTACACATTTACTTTTTTACGTAAAGCCATCCAAAAAAAGGTGACTATCACGGTCATTAAAATAAAATTTCCACCTACAGATGTGGTCATCTCTAAGGTTTCTTTGGGTAGCTGCATGAGCCCATAAACTCCTCCTATTATGATAGAGGTTAGAATTGCCAAAAAGGCAGCAAGTCCGTTTTTGAATAGGTTTATTTTTTGGTAAATAGAAACGGTGATAAGACCAACCAAGGTCGCAAAATAGGTGGCAATAAGAATGGGAATAAAAACATCGGTAGGATGTAATGCTCCGGCCTGAGCTCGATAGGCCATAACACTAATTGGAATTATGGTGAGTCCGGAGGTATTTAGCACCAAAAACATTATCATTGAATTGGATGCCGAATCTTTATCAGCATTAAGTGTTTGAAGCCCCTTCATAGCTTTGAGTCCCATGGGGGTTGCAGAGTTGTCGAGTCCTAACATATTGGCTGCGAAATTCATCATAATACTGCCATTAACCGGATGATTTTCGGGAATTTCAGGGAATAGTTTCTTGAAAAATGGGTTAACGAATTTACTCAATTTTTGCACGGCTCCGCCATCTTCACCTATTTTCATGAACCCTAACCAAAGCGTCATTACCCCCATTAAATACAAAACTATTCCAATGGATGCCTCAGCCATATCGAACGTGGATTGTACCATATCTGAAAAGACATTTAGATCAACCTCCGTAAAAATAATTCCGATGGACTGTTCTAGAAAATCTCTAAAGAAATAGCCAATTACTCGTAGTAAAGCGACTAGAAAGCCAATTAAAAAAAAGCCTATGAATATATAATTTAAAACCACGCTATCTTGTTATGTAGGTCGAAAGTAGCGGAATTTAGTATGAGATGAATCTATTTGGCAATTTTATTTTAACACCTACTTATTAGCAACCTTAGGATTTAGATTTATTCCTCCTTATCGGAATAAATTGAGGGTAGTGAAAGTTTGAGACGGAGCACTATTAACCGAGCGATAATGATAAAAGCTATCGGAATGATTTTCATCCAAAATATAGGTAACCCTGTGAATGTGAGTGAATAGTAGGATAATCCACCTAGGAGACTAATGGTTGCATAGATTTCTTTTTGAAAAATTACAGGGATTTTATTTACCAAAATATCTCGAATTATCCCTCCAAAAGTACCGGTGATTGTTCCTAAAAGAACGCTGTGAATAAGGTCTAAACCTTGATTAATTCCTATTTGAACCCCAAGAATTGTGAAAAATCCAAGACCAATAGCATCAAAAAACATAAGAGGTCGGTAAATAAAGCGTTGTTTGGATTTAAAAACAATGGCGATGATGGCACCGATTAAAATAAGATAAATATAGGTAGAATCGTGCAGCCAAAACACTTCCTTATCTGTAAGAAGCATATCACGCAATGTTCCACCGCCTACAGCACTGGTAAAGGCAATGATGATAATTCCGAAACCGTCAAATTTCATTTTAATAGCCGTTAAAGCACCAGAAATTGCCATTGAAATGGCCCCCATAATTTCTATATAATGAAAAACATCTGTCATTCTAAAATTTAAGTTTTCGAAAGTAGTTTAAGAATTGGAATGCCAAATAAAAAAAGGCAACTTACTTTTGAGGTAAAACCTGTGAATATTACGATATTTGTGAAAACTAAACATATTGAAATTCATTGAATCTATAAAATATAAAGCTATGACATCCTTAAACTTGAATAAATTTGGAATCCTATTATTCGCTATTTTTTCACTTGGGCTGTTTAGCTGTAATAAAACCACTGATGAAATAGTGGCTGATGTAACACCAACGATGAGCGCAAAAGTTGGAGGTGTTGCTTGGACGACTAAAATAGCAGCTGGCGTAAATAGCACCCTATTTGTAATTACTGGCACAAAAGACAAGGAAGCTATTATATTGTCGATTCCTACCAAGGATGTTGGAGTGTATGCAATTGATGGAATTAATAATAATGCCTCATATTTACCAATTTTGGATAGCTTGTCCAGTGCCTATGTGGCGTATTCAGGTAGTATTGAGATTAAGGATTTAAATTTTTCTAGAACACAATTTAATGGAACTTTTGAATTCACGGCTATTAATTCAAGTCTAGACACTATTCATGTTACTGAAGGGGTAATGAAAAATATTCCAACTAAATAGGGGCAACTTTTTGTTCGTGATTTAGAACTAGCTATTAGCCTTCTAATTCGCCTAAACCCTGACGTAGAATTTCAAAATTCTCATCTTGGATTAGTACTACCGTGGATGGAATGTTGTTGCCGTATCCACCGTCAATTACTATATCGACTTTGTCTTTGAATCGTTCGTAAATCATATTTGGATCCATTGTATATTCCACCAATTCATCTAAATCAATCACCGATGTCGTTACTATTGGGTTTCCCAATTCTTCCACAATAGCACAGGGAATTAAATGATTAGGCACCCGAATTCCTACCTCTTTCTTTTTAGTATTAAAAACCTTGGGAACGTTTGTGTTTGCTGGTAGAATAAATGTAAAAGCACCAGGTAGTGAGCGCTTAAGAACTCGAAAAACCGAGTTTGGAATAGGACGGACGTAATTTGCCAAATGACTTAAGTTATGACAGACAATAGATAGGTTGGCTTTCTTAGCCTTAGATCCTTTTATTTGTGCCACACGTTCTATCGCCTTTGGGTGTGTAATATCGCATCCCAAACCATACACTGTATCGGTTGGGAAAATTATTACAGCGCCATTACGTAAGGCAGTTACAACCTTATGAATCGATGCCGAATCCGGATGTTCTGGATTTATTCTTAGATACTCTGCCATTTTAATTAGTTTGTTTCAAAGGTAATCCAATTACTGAAATGCAAATCAAATTAAAAGCAGGGTACAACAAGGGTTTTGGCGCTTATTCTAAGAAAAATAATCCGTGACTTCCAGCCACTGCTCCAATAATGGTTAGTAGACTCACGGAAAGTAATACCCAATGAAATTTTTGAATGAAAGCAAAGGTTTTTTCAGGGTCTTTGTCTGCGTACTTTTTATACAATTTGTGTAGAATAAAAGGTTCTAAAATAAAAAGCACCACCGTAAATAATACCCAAACCAGAGTCATAGCAGTAACCCACCAATATTTGCTTTCAGTATACCGATGCCAGGCATCCAATTCATAAATCATGTAAAATCCGGTAATAGCGGTCAAAACTGTTGTGACTTTGGCTTGCAAAGAGAACCGACCTTCCAGCGATTCAAATGTGTCAATTTTATCTCGTTTCGATTGCATCTTTTTTACTGCAGGTAATATTACGGTGGTGACCATTGCAACTCCTCCAATCCAAATTACCACCGCTACTACATGAATAACTCTGGCTAATGTGAAATATTCTACATTCATAAACAGGCCTTAAAACTTAAGTGTTTTAATTCTTCAAATAAACAGTATGATTAAGGATTAGGAAATACCTAATTGTAGGTAGTTTTATAATGCTCATGAAAGAAAAATGCAGTCATTATTTGGTTGATATTCAGGTTGAAAAGGGAATTAAATTTAACGATTTTATCCGTAAAAAAAATATTTAGTGGTTTGGGAAATAATTAAGAATGCCTTAATCCATATAGTTGGCAGATTGGCCTATGAATCCATTACATTTGTACTCTAATAAATATACATTATGCGCTATATCATAATTTCTTTATCGATTTTGTTTCTAAGCTCTTGCCGAGATATATCTGCCTACACTAAGAAAGCTACTGTAAATACAAAACCAAAATTGGTGGTGGGTATTGTGGTAGACCAAATGCGCTATGATTATTTGAAACGTTTTGAAAGTAAATATTCCAATGATGGATTTAGAAAGCTAATGGTTGATGGTTTTCACTGTGATGAACACCATTTTAGTTATATGCCCACATACACTGGACCTGGTCATGCATCTATTTTTACCGGAAGCACACCCGAAACTAATGGAATTATAGCCAATGACTGGTACAATAAAAAGTCGGGAAAGATGATGTATTGTGCCGAAGATGAGGCCGTAAAACCGGTTGGAGTGGATTCAAAAAATGAAAACCGTTCTCCAAAAAATGTGCTAGTTACTGGCCTTGGAGATCAAATAAAAATTTCTACCTCTTATGTTGGTAAATCTATTGGGGTATCTCTTAAGGATAGGGCAGCCATTTTCCCAGCCGGAAAACTGGCCGATGGAGCATATTGGTTTAAGGGAGGAGAGGAAGGTAAGTTCATCACATCAACCTATTACATGAACGAGTTACCAAGCTGGGTAAATAGTTTTAATGACCAAAAGAAACCGGATTCATATTTAGGTCAAAATTGGGAAACCTTGTTGCCTATTGAAAAATACATTGAATCAAATCCAGATAATAATGCTTATGAACAAGGACTAGAAGAAGGCGTTAATCCTGTATTTCCGTACGAATTGAATAGGTTAAAAGAAACAAAGGGATACAGTTTAATAAAATCAACCCCATTTGGAAATGACTTATTACTTGATTTTGCAAAAGCTGCCATCGTGGGTGAAAACTTGGGTCAGGATTCCATCATGGATTGGTTAACCATCAGTTTTTCAAGTACTGATTATATTGGACATGCTTTTGGTCCACGTTCGGTTGAGGTGGAGGATACCTATTTAAGGTTAGACCAAAACATTGCAGAGCTAATTATGTATTTGGACAAAACGGTAGGAAAGGATGCCTATGTCATCTTCTTAACAGCCGATCATGGTGCAGCAATCGTTCCGCAGGAATTAATGGATAAGGGTGTTGAAATAGGTTATTACAATGATTCGATTATTTTGGCAGAAATTGAAAATTCGTTAAAAATGAAGTTTGGAATTGATGATTTAATTCAAAATTATTCCAATTATCAGTTCTTTTTAGATCATAAATTAATCAAAGAAAACAACCTAAACTTTAATGAGGTGTGTAATTCAATTGTGAACGTTGCGTTGAAACAACCAGGAGTTAAATCGGGAATGATTAGAAGAGATTTGGAGCGAAACCAATATACTGAAAGAGTAAAACAAACGGTTCAAAAAGGATGGAACCACCAACGTTCAGGAGATGTGGCCCTTGTGATGGAGCCGGGTTGGATTCCTAACTGGTATGAAAAAGACGGTGGAACAACCCATGGTTCTCCATGGACGTATGATACGCATGTGCCGTTATTATTTTATGGATTTGGGATTACCTCAGGATTCACGAATGAGTTAACGAGGGTAGAAGATATTGTACCCACTGTTGCTGCGGTAATTGGCATTCAGCCTCCAATGGGTTGCACAGGTGTGGTGATTGATGCTGTTTTGGCTAAATAGTTTTCCTTTTGCTGTTTACCAATTAAAAAAATGCAAATTGCATCGAAGAGACACAAAATTTTTCGTCTGTTCGGAATTATCCTAATTTTTCAAATCGGAATGCAATCCACATTTTTTGGATTAGTATTATCCTTTGCCAATGATTTAGCATAATCACAAATTCATCTAAAATCACACATAGAAAATGATTTGGAATTTCAATCCAGCATTCATGAGCGGCTATTCCCATTTTTGATAATTGCATTTTTTCATCCACTACGTTACCAAAGAAATGGCGCATGTTTTTTGTACAAATGGTAACGAAATAGTTGGCATTGGAGCCATAATCCCAGGTTTGTAATCTGGCGGATGGAATTCTGTATTTGTTTTGGTTTAGGTCAAAGAAAAGAATATTTTTTTTTGAGTTGTACGGTAAGGATGATTACACGAATGAAATTATATTTTATCGTAGCCGAGAAAGGCACTCAACATTATATAGTATTTTAAGTCTTCTGACCTGATTACAAGAAAAAATCGGAAGTAAATTATCCTTTAAAAACATCTGAAAAACAATTCTTGAAGATTTATTGGTAATGAAAATATAGCACCTCTATCATTATGTAATAAATATCACCCGTCAAAACTGATTTATATCTCTATAAATCATAAACTTCTATCACATTTTAACCTTTATAGTCTATTTACATTTACGCTGCCTTAGCATGGCTATGGCTGTTTTGATTGATTTAAAATTTATTGATATGAGTAAAAACAATAAAAACCAAGTTAAATATCCTGGAAAGCGAATGACCACCAACGGTAACTTGTTGGTGAGTGCCGTTGAAGCATTAGTTGCTGAAGCTGGGGTGTTTTATCCAATTACACCATCGACAGAGATGGGTGAGAATTTTCAAAAAATTTGGGCGGAAGGTAAATTAAATGCTTTTGGTGAGTCGCTAATGGCGATTGAGACAGAAGGTGAGCACGCATCGCAAGGTGGCGCTATTGCCATGTCTGTAACTGGAAAACGAACGGTAAATTTCACATCAGGTCAGGGTGTGGTTTACGGATTAGAACAATATTATCATGCACCCGGTAAATTGAGTACGATGGTGCTTGAAGTTGGGGCGAGAGCGTTAACAAAACATGCGTTGAACGTGCATTGTGGTCACGATGATGTGTATGCTACCTTAGATACAGGATGGAGTGTTTTGTTTTCTAAAGATGCGCAGCAAGCAGCCGACCAAGCTTTAATTTTAAGAAAAGTTACTGAATTGTCGTTGAATCCGGGGTTGAATGCTCAAGATGGATTTTTAACTACGCATTTAGAACGGACTTTCGCGATGCCAGAAGCAGAATTGGTTCGTGAATATTTAGGTTCTCCCAACGATACAATTGATTGCCCTACAGAAGCGCAAAAAATACTTTTTGGCCCTACACGTAGAAGAGTTCCTAAAACGATTGATTTAGAAAATCCAATTCTTTTAGGTCCGGTGCAAAACCAGGAACACTATATGAATGGGGTAGCGGCTCGTAGAAATAATTTTTCGGAAGACATTTTAGGTTTCTTTGAAGAAGCGTATGCCGAGTACGGAAAACTAACAGGTCGTAATTACGGATTGATTAGTGAGTATAATACGGAAGGTGCTGAAACTGTTTTTGTAGCGCTTGGTAGTGCAGCCGAAAACGTGGAAGCGGTGAGTGATGTTTTACTCAAACAAAGAGGGGATAAAATTGGTGTGATTCACGTAAATGTGATTCGTCCATTCCCAGAAAAAGCGATAATTGAGGCATTAAGAGGTAAAAAAACGGTTATTGTTTTAGAGCGTACCGATGAGCAATTATCTGGTGACAATCCGCTAACGCGCGATATAAAAGTGGCATTAAGCAAAGCAGAAGAGAACTTCTCTGGGAATGCATTTAGTCATTTACCAATCATTAACCCAAGTACAGAAAAACCTAGAATTCTTTCGGGTGTTTATGGATTGGGTTCACGTGATTTCCGACCAGAACATATTATTGGAGCGTATGACTACGCTATGGGTAAAATTGCGCGTCAAGATGGTAAAATGGTTTCGGATGGAGAATCTTTCTTTTACTTAGGAATTGACCATCCTTATGCAGTAATTTCTAAAGAAAAACCTTCGGGATTACCAGACAAATCTATTGCAGTTCGTTTCCATTCTGTAGGAGGCTGGGGAATGATTACTACCGGTAAGAACTTAGGTATGATTCTAGGTGAATTCTCCGGTTTTATTGCTGAAAGAGATGGATTAGTTAATGAAGATGGCTCTAAAAAAGAAGTCGTAAATATTAGCGCGAATCCTAAATATGGTTCAGAGAAAAAAGGAGCACCTACCAATTATTTCATGGTAGCAGCGCCCGAGCGTATCAAGGTGAATTGCGATTTACGTCACGTAGATACCGTACTTTGTTGTGACCCAAAAGCATTCTTACATACCAACCCGCTGGACGGAATTCGTCAGGGTGGTTCATTTGTATGGGAGTCTAGCGAACATGACGGACAAAAAGCTTGGGAAAGAATTCCTAGAAGATACCGTCAAGAAATTATTGATAAAGAGATTAAATTTTACGTATTAAACGGATTTGATATTGCACGTGAAGCTACTGATAGAGAGGAGCTTCAAACACGTATGCAAGGTAACTCATTCTTAGGTGCATTCTTTAAAGTGTCCCCATTCTTGAGTGATTGGAACATTGGTAAGGATGATTTTCAACGCGTTGTACGCGCACAATATGTAGCAAAATTTGGTCGTTTTGGGGATGCGGTTGTTGATTCAAATATGAAAGTAATGACCGAAGGGTTTGAACGCATATTCGAAGTAAAACCGGGTGATGTGAATGCACCAGATAATTCAAGCTTCATGGGGCATGTGATTTCTCCTTGTGAGACTGAACTATTTACCCAACCAGCTGGCGATGAGCATAAAGCTCCATTGTTTAGTATGGAAAACTTTGACAAAGAGTTTAAAGCCGGCTTAGGATATGACCAACCTGCATCTGCTTTGGCATCTGTGGGTATGACTGCATCAGGTTCAGGTTCAAAAGCTTCTAAATACACTGCTAGACGAGATGTGCCAGTTTTTATTGAAGAAAACTGTACCCAATGTATGGAGTGTGTGGTAGCTTGTCCGGATACGGCTTTACCCAATACCGCGCAAGATATAGGTACTATTTTAAGAACAACGGTTCGGAATTATGTAAGTGATGAAGCGACTAAAAAAGAGCTTTTAGCTAAGATTCCAGAAGTTGATGCTGCTGTTCGTGCAGAAATGTTGACTTTGGCGAAAATCAAAGGTGACGGTACTCGATTTAATGAGGTAGTAAAAGCAAAAATTGTAGAGCTAGGAATCTTAGAAGAAGGAAGTGCAGCTTACAATGAAATGTTTGATATTCTTGAAAAACTTCCAATTGCATTCCATAAAGCGAAAGCAATTTTTGGTGGAAAAGACAAGAAAGAGCCAGGCGAAGGTGGGGTATTCTCCATTTTTGTAAGTGATTTATGTAAAGGATGTAGTGCTTGTGTAACCGCTTGTGGTACTAAAGGGGCATTGAAAATGGTAAACGAAACCGAAGAAATTCATGGTGACTATCATTCAGCCCTTAATTTCATGAATTTATTAGGTGATACACGGAAAAAATATTTAGGTCTGTACGACCCAGAAAATCCGGAAGAATCTAAAAATGCTGCATTGAAAAATCACATGATGCAACGTTCAAAATACGAAGCATTGCAATCAGGTGATGGAGCATGTGCAGGTTGTGGAGAGAAATCAGTTTTACATTCCGTTTCTTCTTTAACAGAAGCAATGATGCGTCCGTTAATGCATCGTAAAGCAGACCGATTTAGAATTAAAGCTGACAAATTAGAGAAACACGGACTTCAAATATTGAGCGAGTTAAAAGCCAATGATGAAGCTTCTTACACTGTGTTTAGGCGTACATTCTTGCACATGATTATGGATTTAGGCGCTGAAACGGCTAAAGAAACAGATGCACGAATTGAACGTTTATATGATGGTTCTGATGCCGAAATGATTGAAGGTTTAGTGGCCGTTTTACGTCAAGAAGCCTACAATTTAAAAGAGTTGAGAGCTATTGAAGGTTTGATGCCAAATGGTATGTCAGCCATGGCAATGACCGCTTCTACCGGATGTAATAGTGTGTATAGTTCAACACCTCCAAACAATCCACATCCATATCCATGGATGAACTCATTGTTCCAAGATGGAGCAACAATTGGTTGGTTAGTTGGCGAAAGCTTTATTTACGACCATTCACGCAGAAGTGTAATTCCAGAGCGTTTTACCGATATGTTGATTAACGGTTTTGAAAACGGATTTACCGAAGATGATTATTTCATGTACACGCATTTTAGTGATATGAACATGACCGATTTAGAGGTGGTAGAATTACCTAAAGTTTGGGCCGTTGGTGGAGATGGAGCAATGGGTGATATTGGTTTCCAAAATGTATCAAAAGTGGTGATGCAAAACCGTCCGAACGTGAAAATAATGTTGTTGGATACGCAAGTTTATTCCAATACAGGTGGTCAAAACTCAGAATCATCTTCAATGTTAGGTGGATTTGATATGAACCAATTTGGTGACGCCACACAAGGTAAACAAACCGAGCGTAAATCAGTAGCCGAAGCAATGATGTCAGGTCATGGGTCAGCGTTTGTAGCGCAAGTATCTATGGCTAATTCAGCCACGTTGTTTAGAGCTATTTTGGATGGGTTATTCTATAGAGGTACGGCTTTCTTCCAAAGTTACACCGCTTGTATGCCAGAACATGGAATTGCAGATTATGCCTCTGCGGTGCAAGCTTTAAGAATTAGAGATTCGCGTGGAATGCCAGAATTTGTAATGAATCCAATGAATGGAGAAACCTATTCGGATGCGTTGGATATAAAAACGAATCAACATTCAGCGAATGATTGGGCAGTAAAAATGGCTCCGGTTACTAAAAAGAACTTTACTTACACAGCAGCACATTGGGCCGTAAGCGAAGCTCGTTTCCGTTTGCACTTCAAAAAAGCAAACGAAGCTAAAGTGAAAGGAATGGTAGAGTTATCTGAATTGTTAGATAAAGTAACAATGAATGATATCATCCATCGAAACCATACGCACGAAGAGCACCGTTCATTTATTCCTGATTTTGGAGTGTATTTCATTGATTATAATACGGATGGGCAACCGGTGTATTATATCGCATCACGCCAATTGGTAATATTTACAGTAGAGAGAAGAAAAGCATGGAGAATGCTCCAATCTCGCGCTGGAGTCCAAAATGCAGATTACCAAGCTCAAAAAGTATTGTTAGCCAAAATGGATAACGAAGGAATGAGCTACGAAGAAGCTAAAGCTTCTTTAGCATAATACATCATGGGTCATCATCTCCTTAGTGGGGTGATGGCTCTTTTTTTTTATCTGGTCGGGTGCAGATCAGCTTTATATTCCGGTCTCCCGACTTCAAACTTTAAAAGATGGACCACGCATACGAAAACTACTTAAACGAAGGAAACCTTTTGCTAAATAGGGCAGAGGCAGAGCTTAATAAACCGCATGAAGATGTAATGACTTTATCGGTTTGTCAAGGAACAAAATTGGCTATTGATAATTACTTTAAAGCCTATTTAACCAAACATCAAATCAAAGATGTAGAAAAGGGTGACTTAATGAGCCGTTATGAAAAATGTATTTCGTTCCGACCCGAATTCAAAGAAATAAATTTACACTCTTTTGATTGTATCAATGATGATAAATGCAGCATGACAGAATATTGTATGTCCATTAATAAAGTTTCGGAATGCTTAAAGATTGCTGAAGAATTTCGGTCTTTGATTTATAGGTAAAGCAGGGTTTTTTAGATGGTTTTAGTTGAATAGTTGTAATTCGTTATGTATTAATAAATTAGTATTCGTTTTGTTTGCTGTTTAACCCCGTTTGGGTCATTGAATTGGATAATATAAACACCCGAAACGAAATTTTCTAATGCGATTCTTGCCTTATTATTGGAAAGGGTGGATTGATAAACCGTTTGACCTAACATATTTGATATGGTAAGAGTATTGATTGATATGGATTGATTTGAAATTTCAATATTCAAAATCCCATTTCTAGAAATAGGATTGGGGTAAATTTTCACCACGTCATCGAAGGTTACGTCTGCAACCGAAAGATAAATTGGTTTTAATTGCTGATTGGCAGAACTATTCCTGGCATTAATAAACGGCTCGATACCAAAATCTACATGGGTATTTGGAATGTTTTGAGTAATACTATTTTGAAAATTAGAATATGTAAACCCAAAATCTAAGGGACAATAGGTGTCTAAAAAAATGGCAGAATCAATTAATGATTTCAATGAATTAGCTTTCGGCACCTGTGTTGCCGAGTTGTAAAAAGTGGTTATGGCCAGTCTCATTGCTAGCGAATACTGCTTTGCATATTTATGAATACTTAACAACCTATTAGTTAATGGTCTATTAGCACCACTTTGAGGAGTCCATGAATAAATATTGCGGTTGCTCCAATTTTTGCCTACCCAATCTATCCCAAGGGTGTTATCCGTATCATAAGGAATGTATTCAAACCAATTTTTTGCTGTGTTGTAATATAAATAATAGTTGTTTTTATTGTACGCATAAGAATCCCAATGTCCCGTTAAAACCTCAATGACCAATTGGTTAATATAGGAAGATACATTCAAATAGTTTTCTATTTTATTTTCAAATTCGGTATCCGTTGAGGTGGTTAAAAAGGTAATAAAAGCAGATAAATGGCTGCGGTCATTTATAATTTCGTTTGTTTTCAATTCATAAATACCATCATTATACACCTCCGATAAATGGGCTAAATCAGCTCCCCAGCTACATTTATACAGATTACCATTTTTGTTGTTAAATCTACTTTTCAAAAAACGTGAATCTATTTGTTCAATGTTAGAGTACACCCCCATAAAGGTTGAATTAATATAGAGTTTGGTATGGTTAACACGAGCCACAGGCACGTCCATTTCTCGGTACATATTCATTACTAAATGTTCTCTAATCAGCGATGGGTCATTCGTTTCTGCTTTTAAGTTTACTTTTTTTAACCCATAAAAATTTTGGTTAGCCGTAAATTTATCAAAATGAAATTTAAACGATTTTTTGTATTTGGCTCGAGAGGTATTACCGCGCAAACGAATTCCAAGGGTGTCATAGTTAATAACTACACCATTTGGACCTTTATAGCTCGCGGTGCAATATTGGTAATTGCTAGAATATATATTATTAGGATTCACCATCCATTGATAAGTAGAATCGTTCATGGTGATTTCTATGGATGGGAGATAGGTTTGAATAAAGGCATTCGTAAAATTCGGGTTGGTCTGAGCGTAACAAGAAATTGTTACTTGTAGAATAAGCCAACTAGTTATTAATACTGATTTCATTCAAACGTTTTATAAGTGTCAAATTTACACTAAATAAATGAAAAGCTATTCTTTGGTGCAAATAGCCTATTTATTTTGCTCATGGTTTTATCCTTCTTTGTTGTTAGATATTCATTTAATATTTCAATTATGAAAACGACAACCTTATTACTATTTGTGACGCTAATGCTTGGGTTTAACGGTTGTAAAAAAGATGCCGCAGTATCACAGGCTGATCAAGGAGTTAAAGAATATATGAACGGGGTTACCCTTGAATTTCAATCTGTGGTTGACTTTACAAAAAGTAAAAAGGGGCGATTTAATGCAGCTACCGTAAACGCAAGTAAATACACCAATTCCAATGGCGTTGAAATTCTGTTGATTGAAGGGTTAACCGCCTTTTCACAAAGTCAAGGTTCTATTAGCATCTACATTCCATATACAGGATTAGGTAATTATTCTGCCAACGATACTGATATTCGGGTTTCGTATAGGCAAGGAGGATTTCAGTATTGGTCAAATTATGGCGGAGGTGGTGCTTTTATGCAAGTTTTGAAAGATGAAAATGGGATAGTGGAAGGAACTTTTAGGTATGTCGCTGTTTCATTTCAAAGCAATGCAGTTCCTTATGTTGTTGGTCACGATGATGGGGTTTTTCTAGCTAAATTGGATTGATAAATGATTTAGCACGAAAAGGAGGAAGGGAAAAATTGTTTGGAGTATGATGAAAATGAATTTTAAGCGCAAGGCAGTTCCCTGGAGAACTTTTAAGCAGACTTGAAGAAGAAGTGTAAAAAAATGCTACAAGCCTGAGGCTTAGAGCATTTTCAGGAATGAGTGTTGAGTAAAGAAAATAGAATCAAATATTTTCTAGTTACGCAGTCAAAGATAAATTCCTTTTCTCCTTTTTACAGGTTAAATACATCGAGATGCCTTTTCAGTTTGTGAAAGGGTGATTACAATTTGTAAAGGCAAACTCTTGTCTTTATTTTATTAAATCAAAAATATTTTCAAAGTAATTCTTAGAAACGGGAATATCAGTATCATTAATAGTAACAAAGCCACCGTCCTCTTTCGTGAATTTGGTAATAGCTTGGGCATTAATTAAAAACGAACGATGTACTCGCTTAAAATTAGGTGAGGTTAAAATAGCCTCTGCAAATTTCAAGGGTTTGGAAATTACTATGGTTGCTTTATCTTTTATATGAAACTCAGTATAACTCCCTGAAGCCTTGCAGAATTGAATGTCATCGGACTGAATTACATGCACTCCTTCGTCAGTGGCTAAAGTAATTACGTTGTTAACCTGTTTTTCAGGAATTTCAGAAAAATGAGTTTCTATTAATTGATTTATCGTTGTAATTAATTCCTTATAATCAATGGGTTTAAGTAGATAATCGAATGCTCGTTCCTTTATTGCCTTGAGACTATAATGCTCATGTGCAGTAACAAATACGACTAAAAAATCACGATTTGGGAACAAGTCCAATAAATCAAAACCGGTGCCTTCAGGGGGCATGGAAATATCCAAAAACACTAAATTAGGTTGTAGTTTTTTTATGATTTGTATACCATTTGAAATGGAATGTGCCATTCCTAAAATCGACACTTCTGGACAATACGAATCCAATAAAATACTGATGTTTTCAGCAGCAGCCGGTTCGTCATCGATAATAACAGCTTTTATTATACTCATTATTTAAAAAAATTAAATTTCGTAAGGAATACTAAATGTTACACGCGTACCTTGATAAATGGTTGGCTCATTATGAGTTATTAATTTAGTAATTATAACTTCAGATAATTGTTGGTTTAGTTCACTTAGCAATTCAATACGTTTCCTTGTAACCTGACTCCCCATTGAGCTATGTCCTAGGCTACTAACCTTGCTCTTTTCTGCATTTTCAATTCCAATTCCATTATCACTAATTTCAAAATATAAGCGGGAATCCTTTAATTTTACTTGAATGTAAATTTCTCCTTCCGGATTATTGTAGACCTTTCCATGCCAAATTGAATTTTCTACAAATGGTTGCAGAAGAAGTGAAGGGATTTTGCAGCGATCCAAATCAATTTTACCGTCAATATCTGTCCGGTAATTAAATGTATTTCGAAGACGTTTCATTTCCAAATTCATATACATCTGAAGCGTATTTAGTTCTTTGTTCAACAAAATGGATGTTTCATCCGAGTTTTGAAGAATTACCCGAATCAATTTTGAAAACTCAAGGAGATAATCATTCGCTTTCTGTTTTTCGTTTTTTAGAATATAATTTTGAATAGAATTAAGTGAATTGAAAATGAAGTGTGGGCTCATTTTCGATTGGAGAGAAATCACTCTTAGCTCATTTAACGATTTTTCTAGGACCGCCTTACCCTTGTAGTAGCGAATGCTTTTCATAGAAACAAGAAATACAAGATATACCCCCACCAAAATCACGCCCAATTGAAACCAAATGGTCATCCAAAAGGCTGGGTGGATAACGAAATGAAATTCTTTTATATCACTTTTAATTCCATCAATATTGATGGCTCTAATTCTAAAATTGTAATGATTTGGAATCAGGGCTTGAAAATTGAAATGACCATTTTTGGTGGTTCTCCATAAGGTGTCGATAGGCAGAATTTGATATTGGTATTGCACATCATTTAATGATTTATAAGAAATTGCATGGTATTCAATTTGTACATTATTTGAATCGTAAGGGAATTCTAGATTCTGGGTTAAGGGTTGGGTTTTGGCATTCACAATAACATCCTGAAGATATAAAATAGGCGCTGGCAATTTTTTGAATAAATACGGCAAAGCAATTCTGCTAATTCCATTATTATTAGCGAAGTAAAGTTGTCCGTCTTGGATGGCTATTTGCCTAATGTCCTTAGATTTAAGTCCGTCATAGTTTGTGATTACCGAAGATGGAATCCACTTCTCATTTTTATTTTGGTTCAACACAGAAATACCATTATTGCCTGTTGCCCATATTCGATTATTTTCCGGTTCATATACTAATTGATAAATAGTATTGCTTAGTAAACCAGTTTTGACATTTAAGTTGCTTAAAACGGAGTCTTTCCAAATATAAATTCCTCGAGCTTTGGTCGCAAAAAATAAGGTGCTATCATTAGATTGGTTAATATCTTGAATCCGTTGATTGTTTGAATGGAAATTGATTTTAGACGGTGTTACTTCTTCTGTGATAGGATCAAAAGTGAATAGGCCTTCGGTTGAAGCTATCCAAATAGTTTTGTTGGTATCCAAAAGGAGTTTAGTTACTTTTGAAGTAAAAGATGCAGCTTTGAAATTGCAGTTATAATGGTTGTTCCGTTGTAGAACAATCCCTAAATCATTATATATATCCCAAATTTCACGAAAAACATCTGTATGGATAATAGGTGATAACTTAAGATGATTTAACATGGATAATTTCTTTTGCAACTTGGATTTATCGGTGTAAATCAAACCTTTTTTGTTAGTTGCATAAAGTGTTAGATCCTTATTTATTTGAATCATTGAAGTAATCGAAGTATGAACTCCATCTACGTAAAGTGGATTTTCAAACTTTATATTTGAATTATTTTTATTAAACACCTTTGTAGGATTCAATTTTCCTGGGTAGGGAATAAGGGTTTTATTAGTGGTATTAAATGTTAAATAGTTATCATTTTTACCATAGCAAAAAATTAATTTTGATTCTTGATTAAGAATACTATGAATTTGTTTTTTTTTATTTGCTGTTATTTTATAGTGTGATAAATGGAAATTTGGAATGTAGATTATTCCACTATATAAGGTGGAGCACCAAACTCCTCCTTCAAAATCTTTGGTTACACCAGTGACGTATCTGTTATCTAGGATATGTTTAGGAACCAAATCGTCTTTCGAAAAAAGGTCTAACCCTGCCTTTGAACCCACGAAGAGAAATTCATCGGATTGAATAAAATGGCATTTACCCAAATATTTGTTGTTAACAATGAATTTATTAACTCGTTTATTTGAAATTGAGGGTGATAAAATTGAAATTAGTTTTGAAATGGAAGATTCATGAATGTATAAGGAATAATTATTTGGCAAATCCTGGTTTACTTGGATAATGCCGTTACTTGAAATGGTTAAGTAAAGAAAATCAACAAAAGTTAATTCAATGCTACCGTTTGGTTTAAAAACGAAATTTGTAATAGTATATCCATTGTAGATTTTTTTACCCGCCTCTGCCAAAGCATCATTATACCAATACTCCTTAAATTTTCCATTTTCATAGTAACATAACTTTCGATTATAAGTCATAAACCATATTCGACCTAAATAATCTTCGGTAATTTTAAAAATGGTGTTATCCGTAAGTCCATCAAGGGTGGTGAATGTTTTAAATACTTGCCCATCATATCGAACAACCCCATTATCCGTTCCTATCCATAAAAATCCTTTGGAATCTTGAAACACATCATAAGTTTCATTACTTGGTAGGCCATCATTAATGGTGTAATTATGAAAATGAACGGATTCAGAAATTTCTTGGGCGATAGAAGGAATTGAGGCACCTAGAAATAATAATAGGAAGAAAACTAAAAGACAAAAATATTTCAATAATCCGAAAGCATTATATTGAGTTGAATTTTTGATTATTTCTGTTTTTATGATTTAATTGATATGTAGAACTTTATATTTTTCTCCAAAAATATGGAGTGAATAGTATTAAAATGGTAAATAATTCTAATCGACCTATTAACATCAAAAAACTGAGCATCCACTTAGCTAACCCTGGTAAATGAGCAAAATTATCCACTGGCCCTACTGTTCCTAATCCCGGTCCTACATTTCCTAGACTTGTGGCTACAGCACTTAAAGTGGTTAATACGTCTACGCCTGTAAATGCAACGGCAATTGAACCAAATACAAATACGGATAGGTAAACAATAATAAAAGCCAAAACGTGATGGGTTACACTTTGTGAAACCGCACTGTCATTAAGTCGAACCGGTAGAATGGCATTTGGATGTAAAATCCTCTTCATTTCTAAAAATGAATTTTTTATCATCACTAAATGTCTTACAATTTTTACCCCACCCGCAGTTGAACCAGCTGAACCACCTAAAAACATAAGAAAAAAGAAAAGAATAGATAGTACAGGAGTCCATTCCGTATAGTCTTCAGAAACGAAACCTGTAGTCGTTATAATTGATAATACCTGAAACAAAGCATCTCTAAACGCTTTTTCTAAACTAGAATCAGAATAGGTAAGAATGCCAATAGTGGTAATTACCGCAAAGATGATAATAAAAAACACATACGTTTTAAATTCCTCATTTCGCCATACTTTTTTGAACTTTCCTTTCAGCCCAAAATAGGTTAAAGTGAAATTTACGCCAGCAAAAAACATAAACAACATTACCACATATTGAATATATGGAGAATAATCGTAATAGGCCATGGAAGCATTCTTAGTTGAGAACCCTCCGGTGGCCATGGTGGTAAGGCTATGATTAAGGGCATCAAAAAAATTCATTCCGCCTAGTTTAAGTAAAATGGTTTCAACCACAGTTAGTCCCGCATATATGAGCCAAAGTCGCTTGGCAGTATCTGCAATTCTTGGTTTTAATTTATCCGGGCTTATCCCTGGAGCTTCAGCAATAAATAGTTGCATTCCACCTACCCCCAGCATAGGTAAAAGGGCTATGGTTAAAACAATTATTCCCATGCCACCTATCCATTGTGTCATGCTTCTCCAAAATAAAATGCCCTTTGGTACTGCCTCAATATCTGTAAGTATGGATGCTCCTGTAGTGGTGTATCCTGACATTGTTTCAAAGAAAGCATCGTGTATTTCAGTAATGGATCCACTTAATAGAAATGGTAACATACCAAAAATAGTCATGGTAACCCAACCCAATGCGACTACTAAATAACCTTCTTTTTTTGACAACTCACTTCTATTTTTCCATCTCATGTAACTCCAAGTGCTTAATCCCAAGCCAATGGAAATTAAACTGGAAAAAAGAAGAGGCGTGTAGTCTTCGTTGTAATAAATGGAAAAGGGAATTGCAGTTAACATAAATAACCCGTTAAGGGTGACCAACATACCTAAAATCCCAAAAATGTTTTTTAAACTCATCTAGTTAAAATATTCTTCTACGGTATGAATAGCTTTGGGCGAACATAGCACAACAACTCTATCGTCTGTACGAATCCTAAAATCGCCATTTGGAATAATTGATTTCTCTTTTCGAACTACCCCACTAATTAACGCGTTTTTAGGGAAATCTAAGTTTTTTATGTACTGCTTGGTGATTTTAGATTTTTCTTTTACATAGAATTCTACAATTTCTGCATCTACTCCGTGTATACTTGTAATGGCTAAAATGTCACCTTTTCTAATATACCTAAAAATGAAGTTTGCGGCAATAAGTTTTCTATTTATTAAGGTGTCCACTCCTATGTTTTGAGATAAATGAATGTAATCCACATTTTCCACCAACGCGATAGTTTTTCCTACTCCATGGTCTTTAGCAACCAAACTGGAAATAATATTTGTTTCAGAATTGCCGGTTAGGGCGATGAAGGCATCCATGTTTTTCAATCCCTCTTGGTCTATTAAATCAGAATTCCTTCCGTCACCGTGAACAACCATTACGTTGGGCATTTCATCAGCAAGCTCAAAACATTTTTGTTTGTCTTTTTCAATTAATTTTACATTGTAGGTTTTGCTCAATTTTTTTGCTGAATGTCGAGCAATAAAACTACCTCCTAAAATCATTATATTTTTTATTTTTTTCTTTTGAATTTTACTAAAACTCAATACCTTATCAACCCCAGCAGGCTTTGCAATAAAATATGCATGATCTCCAGATACAAATTTATTTTCCCCATGAGGAATAATGGTCTTACCTTTTCGTAAAATAGCAACCGTGATAAAATCTAGGTCAGGGTTTAGGTGAGCTAATTCAGAGAGTGTTTTATTTTTTAAAATGCATTCGTCCTCTATCAAAATACCTAATAGAGTAAGTTTACCTCCTTCAAAATCAAATACATCTGTTAAAACGGTAGAGTTTAATAACCGCTTGATTTCCTTAGATGCTAAATATTCTGGGGAAATAATTTCATCAATCCCAAGCTCACGTAAATAGTTACGTTCTCTTTCTTGTAAATATTCAATGTTTTTAACCCTTGCTACGGTTTTTTTTGCGCCTAAATGTTTCGCAAAAATTGCTGAGGTAATATTGGTTTCCTCAGAAGAGGTTGCGGAAATTAAAAGACGTGCATTTTGTACATCAGCCTCTTCTAATGTTTTATAGGAAGTACAATTTCCTTTAATGGTAGCAACATCCAATTTGGAAGAAATATGTTTTAATTTTTCTTCATCCATATCGATTACCGTAATTTCTTGGTTTTCGTAGGAAAGGAGCATAGCTAAATGGAATCCCACATCTCCAGCTCCAGCAATAATGATTTTCATAGAATAATAAATTTGGTAAGTGGATGAATTACTTACGAACCGTAAAAATAAAACTGTTTGCAGAATATAGAAGTGATTTTTGTGTTTTCTGAAAATTATTGTTGTTAGTAAAATTGAAGATATTTAGGTAGGTTAAAATGTAATGGCATGAGTGATAATAATCGAGTAATTTGAAAAAAAGGGTAAAAAAAAAGAGGAGTTTCGTCAAGAACGAAACTCCTCTTTTTTATGTGGCTCGGCTGGGGCTCGAACCCAGGACCCTCTCCTTAAAAGGGAGATGCTCTACCAACTGAGCTACCGAACCGTGCTTTTCAAAAGCGTGTGCAAATATAGATAGGTTTTTTGTTATAGAGTGCAAGAAAAATAAACTTTTTTTAAACTTTTTTTAGTACCTTAAAAACCAGTGAGTTTTGTAGCTTTGATTTTGAGTATGAGAGTTTTTTTGGTAGGCTATATGGGAGTTGGTAAATCAACTATTGGGAAAAAGATTTCTAACCGTTTGGGACTGAAATTCATTGATTTAGATAAGCTTATATCCCAAAATGAAAACCTTACAATACCGCAACTTATTGATAATAAAGGAGAAAAATACTTTCGCCAAACAGAACGAAATTGCCTTCGAAAAGTATCGGAAATGGAGGATGTATTGGTGGCTACTGGAGGAGGAACACCTTGTTTTTTTGATAATATGGAATTGATTAAATCTAAAGGGGTGTCAGTTTATTTAAAATTGGATGAAAAAACGATTATAAAACGTATTTCTCAAAACCTAGAATCCAGACCTTTATTGAAAGGGAAAAGTAAATCAGAATTGGTGGATTTTGTATCAGAACATTTAAAAGGTAGGATACCTTATTACATAAAATCGGATCTAGTATTTGAAACTATAAATTTTGATGCAGTAAAATTAATAGAGCTACAAAATCAAATTTTGGCGTTAATTTAAGTATACAATATCTGTTTTACCGAGTTCGACAGCAATATGTTCCTGCAAGGTGGTCGATAAAGTTAGCCCTACATAATCAGCACGAATTGGAAATTTACGATGTTTTCGGTCTACCAAACATACCGTTTGAAGCCCTTTAACATTATAATCAAGTAAAAATTTGGTAGCATATACCAGTGTTTTACCAGAGTTGAGTACATCGTCCACCAGAATCACAATCTTGTTTTTTAATTCCGTGCCTTCAATTTCGGTTACTATTCCACTTTTTAGAGGTGACTTTTTGTCCATACTTATTCCGTAAACCTGTATGTCATTTTCAAAAATGGTTTTTAGAATGGTGTACAACCTATTTGCAAGAACGAAACCTTCTTTGTGAATCCCCATTATTATTAAGGATTTTTCCTGAAAGTTATTTTCTAAAATTTCATGCGCAATCCGTGTTATTTTTTGCCCCACTTGATGATGGTTTAAAATGACGGTCCGATTTTTTGATTCTGTCATGGTTCAAAAATATTGAATTGATACTAATTTGGCCTACTTTTTTTCTAAAATCAAAAATAACTCATTACCCATTCTTGGAGGGATAGAATTTGTTGCAGGTTCAAAGGTATTGAATTCAAAATAGGGTTCAAAAATTGTTTTATAATCTGTTATATTTCCGCCATATGGAGGGTGGTCGTGAAACATTTCAACTCCGAATATTACTCCCACTAATTTACCACCAGGGTTTAATAATTTGCTCATTTGTTTTGCGTATTCATTTCGCATGGATGGATGTAGTGCCGATAAAAATGTTTGCTCTATTATAAGGTCGTATTTTTCTTGGTGTTTAAAAAAATCACCACGATAAATTTGATTGGCTGGAAAATCAGGAACCCTTTCGATAAATTTTGAAATTGCCTCATTAGATAAATCAATTAAATGAGTGTTTCGAAAGTTTTGTTGCAACAAATATTCTCCTTCCCAAGCATTTCCACAACCAGGAATTAAAATTTTTAATGATTTATTGGTGAGTTGGTCAACATATTCTTTTATTGGAGTTGATACGGACCCAATGTCCCAACCCGTTTTTTTTGAAATATATTTATCGTTCCAAAACTTTTCTTCTTTGTCCATAAATCCTTTTGATTTGGTAATAACGAAGGTAGCTTTTTTTTGAGTTCAGTAGATTTACTATTTGGCATTGCAAGTAAATTAATAACACTATTTTGGGTTGTTTAGCGTGAGAATGAAACGTTTATTAGTACCTGTTTAGAGTAGAGCTACACTTAGTTTTATAACTGAATAATTGGGGATGAAATGGAGTGTGATTCGGGCTAATAGCTGTGGTGATTTAGGAGGTGAATACCCAAGACATTGTTGTGTTACTGCTTGATTTTAAGTGGTTTTACATCCTAAATTGGTTCGGTTTGTAAATTATGAGGAATTTAAATTGGCTTTTAAATTAACAAAAAAAATGATCCGAATTACTTTTTTTGAATTAATAGTAATTAACAATTGATCGAAGATATCCGTTTAATTTTACGTTGAAAACTATTCAAAATTGTGAATATATTTCCCTTGCAATTTCAGGGTTCGAGAACATACTTTTCCAATCCGAAAACGGAAGGCTAAAACCACCGTAAACACAGGAAAACATTTTTATTATATTAGATTACCGGAAATCATTATGGAGTTAGACATTGACCAAACGAAAGTAGAAAATTCTCTCGAGAATAAAATCGAAACACAAACCACCTACGAATATGAAGATATTTTAGAAACAAGTACGGAATATTTCAAGGGGGATACACTTGCTGCTAATGTTTGGCTGAATAAATATGCATTGAAAGATTCAGATGGCAATATTTTTGAAAAATCGCCAATAGATATGCATAAACGTATGGCAGCTGAAATTGCCCGCGTGGAGTCTAAATATCCGAATCCATACACAGAGGAAGAAATATATAATGTAATAAAGGACTTTAAATATATAGTACCTCAAGGTGGTTCTATGTCTGGTATTGGAAACCATCATCAAGTAGCTTCACTATCAAATTGTTTTGTTATTGGAAACAATGAAGGTGGTGATTCTTATGGAGGAATCATGAAAGTGGATCAAGAACAAGTTCAATTGATGAAACGTAGAGGGGGAGTTGGTCACGACCTTTCACATATTCGTCCAAAAGGAAGCCCGGTAAAAAATAGTGCTTTAACATCCACTGGTGTTGTACCTTTTATGGAGCGTTATTCAAATTCTACTCGTGAGGTTGCTCAAGATGGTAGAAGAGGTGCTTTGATGTTGAGCATTTCTGTAAAACATCCAGATTCTGAAGACTTTATTGACGCTAAATTAGATGGTACTAAAGTTACTGGCGCGAATGTTTCTGTGAAAATTGATGATGAGTTTATGAGAGCTGTTAAAGATGGTTCTGATTATACCCAAAAATTTCCTATCGATTCAGTCACTCCGCAATATACCAAAACAGTAAATGCTAAAGAGCTTTGGGAAAAAATAGTACATAATGCTTGGAAAGCTGCTGAACCAGGAATTTTATTTTGGGACACCGTAATTAATGAGTCCATTCCAGATACGTATGCCGATTTAGGTTTTAAAACAGTTTCGACCAATCCATGTGGAGAAATTCCATTATGTCCGTATGATAGCTGCAGGTTACTTGCAATTAATTTGTATTCGTATGTAAACAATCCGTTTACGGAAGAAGCTTCATTTGATTATACCTTGTTTAAAAAACACGTAGGTATGGGACAACGTATCATGGATGATATTGTTGATTTGGAATTAGAGCAAATTGATAAAATTCTTGCTAAAATTGACAAAGACCCAGAATCGGATGTTATTAAAAGTGTAGAAAGAAACCTTTGGAGTAACATTCAGAAAAAAGCTATTGAAGGCCGTAGAACAGGAGTAGGAATTACAGCCGAAGGAGATATGTTGGCTGCATTGGGAATTAGATACGGTTCGGATGAGTCTATTTTCTTCTCAGAAAAAATTCACCGTCATCTTGCCATTGAAGCGTACCGTTCATCCGTAACTATGGCTAAAGAAAGAGGGGCATTCCCAGTTTATGAAGCTGCTAGAGAAAAAGGAAATCCATTTGTTGAGCGTTTACGTAAGCAAGATCCTGCTATGGTTCAAGATATGGAAAAATATGGTCGTAGAAATATAGCCTTATTGACTATTGCACCCACAGGTACTACTAGTATGATGACTCAAACTTCTTCTGGAATTGAGCCCGTTTTTATGGTTGCTTATAAACGAAGAAAAAAAGTAAATCCAAACGATACCAATACACGTGTTGACTTCGTAGATGAGGTTGGAGATTCTTGGGAAGAGTATCAAGTTTTTCATCACCATTTTAAAACATGGATGGATTTAAATGGATACGATTCTAACGAAGCTACCACAATGTCGGATGAGGAGTTGAAAAGTATTATTGAAAAGTCACCTTATTATGGAGCAACCGCCAATGATGTGGATTGGGTACAAAAAGTGAACTTACAAGGTTCTATTCAAAAATGGGTAGATCATTCTATTAGCGTAACGGTAAATGTTCCAAATGACGCAGCAGAAGAACTAGTAAGTAAAATATACCAAACTGGATGGGAGTCTGGATGTAAAGGTATTACAGTTTATAGAGATGGTTCTCGTTCTGGTGTTTTGGTTTCTAATGATTCTAAAGATGAAGAAACAGGAACAGATACTTTTATAGAAACGCAAGCACCAAAACGTCCAGAAATGTTGGATGCGGAAATTGTGCGTTTCATGAACGATGAAGAAAAATGGATTGCAGTAATTGGTGTAATGGATGGTCGTCCTTATGAAGTATTTACAGGTAGAGCAGAAGATGCGTTCTTTTTACCAAGTTATATTAATAAAGGGTGGGTAATCAAATCTAAGGATGCAGGAGATTCTACTCGTTACGATTTCCGTTATGAAGATCGTGATGGATATGGAACTACCATCGAAGGATTGTCTCGTTCTTTTGATAAAGAATTTTGGAATTATGCAAAATTGATTTCAGGAGTGCTTCGTCACGGAATGCCATTGCCATTTGTGGTTCATATGGTTCAAAATCTTCACTTAAAGGATGATGCTTTAAATACTTGGAAAAACGGGGTAGTTAGATCATTAAAAAAATTCATTAAAGATGGAGAGAAACCAGTGGAGAATCAATGCCCAGGTTGTGGGGAAAACAGTTTGATTTACCAAGAAGGTTGTTTGACTTGTAAGTCTTGTGGTCACTCTAAATGCGGATAGAGATTAATTAAAAAATAGGAAAAGCAGTCTAAGTAATTAGACTGCTTTTTTATTGGCTTTTTTTTGTTGATTTTGATGTGAAATTTGATTTTACTTATTACCGAAGGAATACTTTTTTTACGGTGGTTTTTCCGCTTTGACCAGTTATTCGCAACAACACTATTTGAGAATTTAAAGGGTTATATTTTACCCAATTCAATTGGTTTTTAATTAGATGGGTAGAAAACAAAAGTTGCCCTTGTAAATTATATGCGTGTAAATAGCTGTTTTCCGTGACATCCATAATTTGAATGGACTTACTCGTATAATCTAAAATAATTTGTGGCTCTTTTTGCTTTGGACCGGAGACACTCAACGGGAATCTTGTTGCGACACATGGAGTGGAAGCAGGGTCTAATTCATAATGGATTTGACCTGCCTTGAAGAAACAATTAACCGCGCCTCTTCCATTGGTATCCGGTTCTCCGGCAGGAGCGTTTATCAATGATAATGAACCCACACTTTCTACCCAAACAGCCATTTGAGTCCCTGATTTAATGGTGTCTAATGGATGAAAATAAAAATGTTCATATAATTGAGAGTCTACTAGAGGTTTCGCCACAATGGAGTCGCAAATAAAATACCCCGGTTCTTGTGGGAATGGACTGTACAAATTTTCCATTAGGATGGTATCACCCTGTTGAACAGAGAAATCATACATTAACTTTTCTTGAGAATCTGGACCTAGGTTAAAAAGCATATACACCTTCTTTTGGGCGACATCTTCACGAATAAGGAATGTTCTAGAAATGAAGTGAAACCCATCTAATATTTTATAAGTTTTACCTTGAACAAGAGTGTCTCCATCGGTATAATAAATATCCTTTAAACATCCCGAAAAACAGGTTTTTAAATGCCATTCGTTAAACGAATCGAGCATTGGGGTGTACGTCTGAGATTTGGAAATTGAGCTATAAGCCACTAGGCTCATGAGCAATACTATTTTATTGATTAATTTCATGGCGCTAAATGTAATTCAATCTGGATGGAAATCCTTGCTTTATTCTTATAATTCAAATAGCTGGGTTATAAATTTAAATCGGAGGTTTTTTCTGCCTTTAATTGATTCGTTATAAAGGATTTTAATTCGGACTCTTTTTGTGTTCCAATTAGGAATTTTTTACCGTTCTTTAATTTAATTGCCAAGCCTATGTTGCCGGATGTATTGTAAACGGTACCAAACTTGGTCCAAAGCCTAATTCCCCAACCGCCAATGAATCCGTAGTTTACTACCTTGGCACTTTCAATATCCGACCATTTAAAGGTTTTGATAGACAAAGGGAAAAATTTCATTTTGATTTGAAAATCATCAATTTCTGTGCTGAGTTTGATTATCCAAAAAAATAGAAACAAACCGATTGTGAAGGCTAGGAAAAAATATAACCCCATGTCAGAACTGGGGTTATCGCCAAATGGTTTGCCCAAAACAACCTGCTGGTAAATTCCATAAATAGGAATTCCGTTAATCGCCAAAAGAATTAATAAAACCCAAGACTTGCGAAAATTTTGTTCTTCTTTAAATGTTAATTTCATAGTAAGATTGAATTTTATTTTTCGTTGGTTGGCTTTCTTTTAGTTTTAGATTGAAGTCGTTTCGCATCCTTTAAGCTTTTGTGTATCATCCACTCTAATTGGCCATTGACACTCCGAAACTCGTCTGATGCCCATTTTTCTATTTGCGCAAAAGTTTCGGGGTCAATTCTAAGAACAAAAGACTTTTTCTTTGACATTATTTATCTTTTTCAAGCAGCACGCTGTGACGAATACCGTGCATAGTTACGGATATGGCTTTCCAGCCCATACTAGCTAATTCGTTTAATCTGACTTCGAATTTTCGTTCGGATTCGAAAACTTTCTGTTTGGTAATTTTATAAGTTCGCATAAGCATTAATTTAACGAACCAGTATTAATTACCGGAGTAGCTTCTTTATCTCCGCATAGTACCACCATAAGATTACTTGCCATAGACGCTTTTTTATCATCATCGAATTCTACAATTCCATCGTCCGATAATTTCTTTAATGCGTCTTCTACCATCCAAACCGCTCCTTCTACAATTTTTTTACGAGCCGAAACAATGGCTACTGCTTGTTGTCTTTTCAACATAGAACTCGCAATTTCTGGAGCGTAGGCTAAATAACCAATACGCGCTTCCATTACTTCAATACCTGCGATTGACAGGCGTTCGGTAATTTCATCTTCTAGCGCATGATTTACTTCATCCATTCCAGATCGTAGGGTTATTTCTGCACGTTCATCGTCAAAATTATCATAAGGATATGAACCCGCTAGTTTTCTTACTGCAGCATCGGTTTGAACACGTACAAAATGCTCATATACATCAACATCAAAAGCGGCTTTATAAGTGTCTTGTACTTTCCAAACTAAGATGACATTAATCAAAATAGGGTTCCCCACTTTGTCGTTTACCTTCACACGTTCACTATCAAAGTTACGTGCTCGTAATGAAATTTTTTGTTTGCTATAGAAGGGGTTAATCCAAAAGAATCCGTTGTCTTTAACCGTTCCTTTGTAGGCGCCAAATAAGACGAATACCCGAGATGTATTTGGGTTTACTGTGAAAAATCCCGGTAAAAAGAAAATAATGACGGGAATGGCAAATAAAAATTTGGGGTTATTTGAAATTGCTATCGCAGTTATTAATGCTGCAATTAGAACGGCCACTACAACTAACATGCTGTATCCGCTTCCTGGTTTAATGTAATTTTCTGATTTCATAGTAGTATCATTTTAATATCACAATATTAAGTTAAATAATTCATTCTCACAAATTTTAATATTGAAAGAGGTTTGTCTTTTAACTGACAGCTTGATTAATTCATTCCAATTACTTTCGCTTATTAAAACCGAATCATGAAATCAATTATTCCATTCATTACCGTACTATTCATTATGATAGGTGCGCATGCTCAGCAAACAGGTAGTTTTCAAAAGTCCATTTCTTTCAATGAGCCGGACTATGCTTTTACCCGTACCTTGTATTATTTTGTGCCTAGTACTTATGATTCGAGCAAAAACTATCCATTAGTGATTGGTTTTAGAGGTGGCCCTCACACTAATGCAGGACAATTTAGGGATCAACTTGCGTTTTTCTCGGATAGTATTAATGCGATAGTCGTTTGCCCTGAAAATGCGGATCACTTTAACAATCAGGAGGGGTTGGTTAAACAATTATTCCGATATGCTATGGACACCATTTTATCTGAATACAGTATCGACACGAATAGAGTCTACCTAACCGGATTGTCTTATGGCGGTCGTCATGCCGTTATAGTGGCCATGGACACCGATAATGGGCCTATTCCTAATCTGCGAGGGGTTATTCCATTTGCTACAGGAAGAAATGGTGAGTTGCAACCGAATTACAATGCTATTTCCCAATTTGCTCCGGCTTGTATCTGTATTGGTGGAAATGATAATCAGGTTTTTAAGGATGTGGCCACAACACTTCATACGGATATTCAAACCAATAATGGGATTTCGATGTTGAATGAAATACCAGGAATTGGGCATACTGTTGCGTTTCCAACGTATCCGTTAGAAATGATGAAATGTATGAACTTTATTGAATCCAATTATCTACCAAACTCTGTTTTTGAAAATACTGAATCTAGTTTTAAATGGGAAGTTTACCCAAATCCAGCAGATAGTTTTATTACTCTGAAGGTATCCGAAATGGTTCCCATAAACCAAATTTATGTAGTGGATACTGTAGGTCGAATCCTATTGACTGTTAGTCCTAATACTCGAAGGGTTGATATTTCAAAGTTTAATAAAGGATTGGTATATATGGTGTTAACCACATCCGAAGGTTTGTTTTCAAAACCAATTACCATACAATAATCCGGTGTACGCACAATTTTTCCGGTCATAATTTGCTATATTGCAAGCTATGTTTAAAAAGGTGGTTTTTATAATTTGTCTATTCGGATTCGGGTCCAATTTATTGGGGCAAGACACATTTATAAAGGAAATACAATCTAATTTTACTGGTAGTGCACGATTGGTAGGTACCATTGATGGCGGTTGGCTTATACTAGCTTCCGATGAAATGCAATTGATGAAGTACAATCAATGCGGGGATTTACAATGGGCAAAAGACTATTCCATTTCAAATACTAATTGTTGTGTAGCCGGTCAAATGGTGACTAGTTCGAATGGTAAGATTTTCCTACTTTCTAGAGAGAAACAAAATGGTGATTGGGCCGCAAGGGTAACTTGTTTAACCGCTATTGGCGATGTGGTTTGGAGCAAAATATTGGCTAAAGCGAATACGGACTTTTATCCTTATACACTGATGATTAACCCAACGGATGATATTTTCATTCATGGGAATTTATTGTCTAATCCTGGAGGAGGAAATCCGTCTATTGCTTTAATAAAAATGGATGAATTTGGTTTGGTAGTTTGGTCAAATGTATATGAGGATGGTAGTGTTTGGGGTTCGGCCATTGTGACCGAAGACAGTGGCTTTTTATTACGTAGGGCCAATTCATTAATAAAATTGGATTCTTTAGGAGCTTTAACCTGGTATATAAATATAACTAGCGTAGGAACCTACTATTATTTAGCTCCGGTGGAGGTGGAAGATGGCTATATTTTCACCATGTACAAAAGAGGGAGAGTTCAAATTGGGTATTGCAAAATTGATAAATTGGGTAATTTACTTTGGGGAGCACGATTTACAAATACCACAGGTATCCCTCAACCGTTGCAAAAGGTATCGAATGGTAATTTTGTATCTACGTTTAAGGGTCCTCGAGGATTATTAAATATTATTGAATTTGATAAAGATTTAAATGTAGTAAAAGGAAATGCCATAAATTTAAGCCTACCAAATACCGTTTTTTATGAAGTCAATTTCACTTCAGATGGATTCCCACTTTTTTGCGGGAAATCAGATAGTCCTACCAGCCAACATTTGATTTTTGGTAAGCTGGATACTAATTACGTATCGGGTTGCGACACGCTGGCGTTAACTTCCTTTTCATTGGAACCTATAGCCAAGGTAAGCGGCAGTTTTACCGAATTGTCATTGACAATTTCTGGTGTAGACTCTCCTGTGACGGGTACCGACATCCAATTTACAGATGCGATAATTTGTTCATCCATTAAACAGCGCAAGGTGGCCTTGGGAAGCGATACCACTATTTGCATGGGAGATACCATAATAGTAGCAAATACGACTACCGACCAATTTACCACTTATAAATGGTCGGATGGCTCTACCGATATGAATTTGAAAGTGACGCAAGCGGGAACCTATTGGCTGGAAGCGAGTAATCCTTGTGTTGCGACTGTTTATTCCGATACCATAATGGTGAGCGCGGATTCAGTGACAAATCCGAATCTCGTTACCGATACGATTATGTGTGGGACTCAACCGTTTTTATTAAATGCGGAAATTCAAGGTGGAAGTTATGTTTGGCAGGATAATTCCACCAACCCAACCTTCACAGTCGCTCAACCTGGAAAATATTATGTGGATATTAATCAGCGGTTATGCCAAAAGCGATTTTTCTCTAACGTGTTGAGTTGTGAGGACTTTTTGATTCCAAATATATTTACACCCAATAGTGACGGAGTAAATGATTATTTTGGCGTGAAGTACGAAGGTTTAGAAATGGTAACCATTGAAGTATATAACCGATGGGGAACGTTGTTGTTTCAAACCTCCAAGAAAGGGTTTGCCTGGGATGGAACTGCGAATGGAGAACCTGCTCCAGATGGGGTTTATTTTTACGTAATTCAAATAGGAAAGGCAAATTACCAAGGCTCCATAACTTTAATGCGATGATGAAAAAACGAATTATGATCCTTTTATTTGGATTAATTGCCTTTAACCTAACCGCTCAAATTTCGGAGGTGAAGTTGTATCCAAACCCATTTAGTGACGAGGTTACCATTGATATTACTTCCAAAAAATTTTTTCGGGCAGATTATGCAATTCAAGTTTACGATATTATTGGGAGAGTCCTAATACAACAGAATGGAGAATTGATTTTTGGTAAAAATGAAATTGCGTTTAATACTAGTTCGCTACCAGGAAATGGTGTTTATATTTTTTCTATATCTTCCGAAGGGGACACTAGTTTAGTAAAAGGAGTGAAGCGTATGACCGTTGGGATAGAGGATGCTCAGGAAGTGAAAAGCCCTGTGGTTTATCCAAACCCAGTTGTAAATTGGATGAATATTTCTAATTTAAAAGAGCAGCAGGATTATAAAATTTCCATTTTCAACCTTCCAGGTCAATTGGTTTTTGAAATGGAAACACGTTTTCAGTCGATAGTTAATTTGGATTTAACTAGTTTAAAAACAGCCACCTATTTTATGCGAATTACGGACCACTCAGACCGCATAATCTATCTAAAAAAGTTTCAGAAACACGGGCTGTAAATTAGTTTAATGGTTCATTAAACCTTTCCGTTTAAATCCTATCTTAGCTTGGTATGTCCGAGATACTAGAAAAGCAAATTACAGATTTAATAGCGCAAAATGACTTTGAAAAAGCATTTGGGCTAGTTATGTCTGGGTATAAGGAGCGGCTATATTGGCATATCAGAAACATGGTGCTAAACCATGATGATACGGATGATGTTCTTCAAAACACGTATATAAAAATATGGAAAAATCTTCCCAAATTTGAGGGTAGAAGCCAGGTATTTAGCTGGGCATATCGAATTGCAACCAATGAAACATTAACTTTTTTAGAGAAGCGCAAAAGAAAGTTTGCTGAGCGAATAGATAATGTAGAAAACGGAATTGCAAATTCTTTAATGGCCGATGAATATTTTGATGGAGCATATGCGGAAGCATGGCTTCATGAAGCCGTAAGTTTATTACCAGAAAAACAACAATTGGTATTCAATATGAAATATTTTGAGGAATTGAAATATGAGGAAATATCCGAAATACTGCAAACTTCGGTAGGTGGGCTCAAAGCATCTTATCATCACGCGGTAAAGAAAATTGAAAAATTTGTCCAACAAAAAGCGAGTTGATTAAACCATTTTAGGTCATACGCGTCAAAAGAATAAGCATGAACAATACGACAAATAATACAGATGAGAATTCCTTTTTGGAGGGGTTGAAACCAACGGATGGGATGAAAGTTCCAGCAGGGTATTTTGACCGTTTTGAGAATGAATTAAAAACAAAAATAAATGCCAGTTCAACGGAAGTGGAAGTACAAGAAATTAGACCTCGGTCGAAATCAAGTACCCTTAAAATGGTTTCCATTTTAGCTGTGGCGGCATCGGTACTTTCAGCGGTGTTTTATTTCAATGCCTCGTCTGAAATTCCAAATGAAGAACCGAAATTTTCTTTGCAATCTGATGATTTAGACTACTACGATGTAGATGAATACTTGCTAGCTGAAAATTTTACAGAAGAAGAAATGGATGCTATATCGTTTACAGATGATTATTTAACGAGCGATGAAATAATAGATTATATCCTAAATGAGAATTACTCAGAATATACAATAACAGAAAATTTATAAAAATCAAATATTATGAAAAAGCAAATTATCACCATATTAGCTGTGCTATTTTACGCTGTTTCTGGCATGGCTCAACCCCCACATGAAATGGATGACCCATCCATGGGAGGAAAGCAGAAAAGGGAAAAAATTAAAGCAATGAAAGTTGAATTTATTACGACTAAATTGGATTTATCTACGGATGAAGCGCAAAAATTTTGGCCTGTATACAATGAGTTTACCGACAAGTTGATGGCTATTGAAAAAGGGCGTAGAAAAATGTTGAAAGAGAACGCAGATAAGGAGTTGTCGGATGCTGAAATCAATAAACTGATCGCGTATAATTTTGATACGGACCAAAAAATTCTCGATTTAAAACGAGAATATAATGAGAAGTTTAAAAAGGTATTATCCGTTCAAAAAGTTGGGCTCTTATATCAATCTGAGCACATGTTTAAAAGAGAATTGCTTCATAAAATGAGGAAAGACGGACCGGCTCCAAGATAAAGAATACGGGGAAAGAGAGAGAAATAGGAAAGTAATTAAGTTTGCTTTCCTATTTTTGTTTTATGCCAAATTCAAAAGAAGTTTTTTACGAAAATTTAGCGCAAACTACCCCGTTTCCAATTGGGTTAGAAATAGAAAGTGCAAAGGGGTCGTGGCTTTATGGGCCTGATAATAAGAAGTGGTTGGATATGGTTTCTGGGATTTCGGTAAACAATATCGGACACAATCATCCAAAAGTGGTGGAAGCCATTAAAGAGCAGGTGGATAAACACATGCACGTAATGGTGTATGGTGAGTTTATTCAAAAAGCGCAAAGTGGTCTCGCTGAAAAGTTGGCGCAAATACTCCCAGCAAATTTGAATGCTACCTATATGGTTAATTCAGGAACGGAAGCCAACGAAGCGGCCCTTAAATTAGCCAAACGTGTTACGGGAAGAACACAATTAATTAGCTGTAGAAATTCCTATCATGGAAGTTCTCATGGTTCATTAAGTGTGACGGGAAACGAGAATAAAAAATTTGCTTTTCGGCCCTTATTACCCGGTGTAAAATTTATCACGTTTAATACTATTTCAGAACTGGATTTAATTACTACTGATACTGCCGGAGTCATTATGGAGGTTATTCAAGGTGATGCTGGTGTTCGCGTGCCATCTGTGGATTTTATGAAGGCCATTCGTAAACGATGTAACGAAACCGGAACACAACTTATTTTTGACGAGGTGCAAACTGGTTTTGGACGTACAGGGACGATGTTTGCGTTTGAACATTTTGGGGTATATCCGGATATACTAACTATTGGAAAAGCCTTTGGTGGTGGAATGCCTATTGGCGGAATGATTTCTAGTAAAGAGAAAATGCAACTATTCACCCATAACCCTATGTTGGGGCATATTACCACTTTTGGGGGACATCCCGTTATTTGTGCTGCGGCATTGGCTAATATCAAAGTGATAGAAACCGAGATTGATTTTGAGGAGGTAGAGCGAAAGGGTGCATTGATTGAGCAATTGCTTCAGCACCCGCAAGTTAAAGAAATTCGTAGAAAAGGACTCTTTTTTGCGATTGACATGGATAATTTTGAAAAAGTTAAAACCGTAGTTGATTATTGCTTGGAGCAAGGAGTAATCACTTTTTGGTTTCTTTCTACTAGCCACGCCTTTCGATTATCACCCCCCTTAAATATCAGTGAAAAAGACCTGCGATATGCAAGTCGAATAATTCAGGAAGGTTTTAACTTAGCAACGAAAATTGAATAACATAAATAAATTAACATGATAGCAAAAACACCAAAAGCACCGTATTACGCAGTTATATTTTCTTCAATATTAGCCGAAAACCATGAAGGATATGAAGATATGGCCAAAGATATGTTTGATCTAGCGGCTAAACAACCTGGCTTTTTAGGTATGGAATCGGTAAAAGAGGGGATGGGTATTTCAGTTTCATACTGGGATAGTTTAGAAAATATTAGAGCTTGGAGTAAACATTCGGACCATTCAAAAGCAAAAGAAATGGGAAAAAACGGATTTTATAAAGAATTCAAAACACGAATTTGTAAAGTAGAAATGGAATACTAATTTCTGTTTATTAAAAAATGACTGGACTTCTTAAATGGTGATTTTTCGCTAAGTAAGAAGTCCTTTTTTATTTTAAGTATGTCGGATATAAATCTCATTGATAATTTTTTTCTATCACAAGATGAACCTCAAGGTTCCTGTTTGTTAGCGCTGCGTTCTATTTTTATGAATTGGGATGATGATATCAGTGAGCATTGGAAATACAGTATTCCGTTTTATTATTATAAAGGCAAACCATTTTGCTATTTGTGGCGTGATAAAAAGACACTGCATCCGTATATCGGAATAGTGAAAGGGGGAGAAATTTCGCATCCCGAATTGTATCAAGGAAGTAGAAAAAAGATGAAAATACTACAGATTGACCCGAATGAGGATATTCCGATTAAAGCGATTTATGAAATATTTGAGGCGTTAAAACCTTATTATTAATTAGTGACTTGTATATTTAATGTAATAGAAAATAGAAGGTCATCTGTAAATTTTAAATTTGGAAAATCTTCTTTCAAAGCTTTTGGTGAAAATTTCCCTTTCATTTGAAGAAAAACCATAAAGCCATGAGCTCCTCTAACCCTAGTTATTAAAACGTCTACTGGAATTAATTGGTCTTCATTGTTTAGAATTACATTAATATCATCGGTGAAATGAGTTTCAATTTCCGTTGTTTTTAGTTTGGCATCCAACCAGGAATATTCTCCGGTAAAATCTATTGGAATTTCTGCTCTTTCGGGGCTCAAATCATCTTTAAATTTACCTAAAACGCGTGCATCTAAATTAGAATAATGCACCTCCAAAATACCCAATTGTCCGTTTAGGGTAACCTTGTTTTTAATATTTTCAATAATTACTGTATCCCCGTTTACAATTCCTGAAATCAACACGCGGTTGGAAACGGTAGAATAATGGCTCTGTGAAAACCCGAAAACGGAAGTGAAAAAAAGAAAAATAAAAGTAATTTGTTTCATACGATTTGATTTATAGCCCATCTTGGTACATGCCCGTGGCTAATAAAACTAGGGTACAGGCTTCTTCAAATTCGATGCCGTTCTCCGTTAGTTTTTGGTAAAAATCTTTGTTTTCTGTACCAGGGTTAAAAATAACCTTTTTAGGATGTAACCCAATAATGTAATTATAAAATTCGGGCTGTCTTGCTGGGCCAACATATAAGCTAACCACCTTGATATTAGAAATAGAGGACGGCCACCGTTTTATAATCGTATTTCCAGCAATTTCGCCATCTCTAAATCCCAGAGCGATTACAGGATATTCATGTTCCGTTAATTTGGTTACTGCTTTGAAGGCGTATCTGTTTTCGTTTGGGGTGGCACCAATTACCGCTGTTTTCCAGTCTACTTTCATTTAAAGGAAGCTATTTTGTCCGAATAAATGATTTTGGTGTCCTTCATGTCGTTGCCAATTACTTCGGCTCTTTTAAGTCCAGAAATCATCCCTTCTTTGTAACCAAACTCTCTTTTGAAATGCTTAATCCATGATGGAATGAACACTTCGTTTCGGTCTAGATCATAATGAATAAATGTATTTAGAAATAATATGGAAACCTCGTCTAACTGTGCATCCATTTTTTCTGGTTCATAATATGAAAGTGCATCCGAAATTTTTTCATGACTATCCATAGCCAACAAAACTCGCCCGTCAGGATAATTTACCCGTAATGCTTTTTCCCATTTTGGGACGATTATTTTTTGGAGGCCAGTAACTTTACTCTTAGATTCTAAAAGGATTTTATACAGAATGTCGTTTAAACTAAACACTCGATTTGCAATGGTAATATGCTTTTTGTTTTTGCATTTCGAACCACAATCTGGGTTGTCTTGAATTAATTTTTGGCTATAGGTAATGTAAATATTTACCCAAAAAGCCTGTTTTTTTAAATCACTATTAAGCTGATTATTCAATTCCTCAAAGGTAATGGCAGCAAGTTGTTGCTCGTATTCCTGAGTAGGTTGGTTCATTTTAAAGCTTAGGAGCAAGTCTTGCGAAATAGAAATGGCTTGTTGGCTAATAGCCATATTCTGGATACTTCCCAAAAGAATAAAAAGTGCGATTGAAGTAAAGTTTTTCATTGTCTATGATTTGTAGCAAAAATACGGAATGGCAGGAAAGATTCTGGGACTTTTGCTTGAAATGCATCCCATTATCCCAATCAAAAAATCTTAATTGTTGGTGATGGTTACCCTACCATTTAAAATAACTTGATGAATTGGGTTTACCCCAAAATAATACGGCAAAAACGCAATGGTGTTCATTGGTTTAGTAATCATTAAATTGGCCTTATAACCTTTTTCAATACTTCCCAATTTATTGCTAATTCCCATGGCATAAGCTCCATTGATGGTGGCTGCGTTTATTGCTTCCTGAGGTGTTAATTTCATTTTAATGCAGGCAGTGGACACCACAAAATTCATGTTTCCTGATGGAGTAGACCCTGGATTAAAATCGGTTGCTAATGCCACAGGGATTTTTTGATTTATTAAATCTCTAGCGGGTCCGTAGGGGATGCTTAAAAAATACGAACAAGAAGGTAAAAGCGTGGCCATTGTTTTGCCATTTTCTAAGAATTTGTAATCAGCTCCATCCATGACCTCAAGGTGGTCTACGGATAATGCGCCATGTCTCACACTTGCCTCAATTCCTCCAATACTGTTGAATTGATTCACGTGCGTTTTTGGAATTAACCCATGTAACACACCGGCTGCTAACACCCGATTGGTGTGGGCTACCGTAAAATATCCTTTCTCACAAAAAATATCAATATATTCGGCTAAACCTTCTTTGGCTACCAACGGAATCATTTTGTTCACCACCAGGTTAATATATCCCTCTGGGTCATTTGTATAATTAGCAGGAAAGGCATGGGCGCCTAAAAAAGTACTTTTTATGGTAATTGGATGTTCCCTTTTTAAACGAGCAATAACTCGAAGCATCTTTAATTCACTTTCCACGGTTAAGCCGTAGCCACTTTTAATTTCAACAGCTCCTGTACCAAGTGCCATTATTTCATTTAATCGTTCAAAAGCTTCTTGAAATAAATCTTCCTCACTGGCATCTGCGAGTCTTTTGGCAGAATTCAAAATTCCACCACCTCGATTGGCAATTTCTTCATAAGAAAGGCCATTAATTCGGTCTTCAAATTCTTGGGAGCGGTCTCCAGCGTACACCAAGTGGGTATGTGAATCACACCAAGTTGGAAGAACAAACCGACCTGTTGCATCAATTGTTTCATCAAAATTACCTGATGGACAATTCGTCATTTCTCCAAAATCTGAAATTAAATCGTTTTCGATGAGGAGGTAGGCGTTTTGAATAGCTGGTAGATTTGCCATTTCTTCTCCTTTTTTCAATTCCATTTTATCGGTATTGATTTGAAAAAGAGACTTAATATGGGTAATTAATATTTTACTCATCGGTCGATTTTTTAGCCTTAATTAGGTGATATACTTGAATCGCAATAATTATTGAATTTGTGAATATTACGGGCCATGCAATATCTAGCATAAAGCCGTAAATAATAAACGCCACTGCCCCAAATAAATTAATTATTCTTAACTTGGTAATGTCTTTGAAAATAAATGAAGACACGACCAAAACCATGGCTAAATAGCCTACCGATTCGGTACTAGAAATTTCTATCATTGTTTTTTTATTGCTTACGAAAGTACCAATTAATTTGTAGGATTTAGGTTCAAAATTCTATCGATTTAATATCAAATAAAAAGTCATTTAAATGATATTTAATCGTGTATAAAACCATTAAATTTATGGCATGAAAAGAGCATTGGTAATTTCTGGAGGAGGAGCAAAGGGTGCTTGGGCTGGAGGCGTAGCTGAATACTTGATAAAGGAAAAAAAATATAATTATACTTTAGGGGTTGGTTCCTCAACGGGAAGCATTTTATTGCCCCATTTGCTTATAAATGAGGTGGATGTAATTAAACATATTTATACCCATGTGCGCACCCGGGATATTTTTTCGCTGAATCCATTTGTAATTACTAAAAAAGAAGGCGAATTTGATGTAAAGTTAAACCACTTAAATATTGTAAAATCATTTTTAAAAAGCGCACCCACCTTTGGCGATAGTCACAAATTATTACGGAAATTAAGAAGAGAGTTCACCTTAGAACAATTTCAAAAATTGGAAGAATTGGGTAAAGAGGTTGTGGTGACGGTGAGTAATTTAACGAAACAAAAACTGGAGTATAAATCTTCCAAAACAGAAAAATATGCTGATTTTGTGGATTGGATTTGGGGTTCGGCCAATTATGTTCCCTTTATGTCTATTCTGCATAAAAACGGATATGAATATGCGGATGGAGGTTTTGCTACCCTTCTACCTATTCGTGCAGCCATTGATTTTGCAGATGTAGAGGCCGTTGATGTAATTGTGCTTTCTCCTAAAAATACGGACAGAAACTTACCTGAATCTACCAATGCTTTTCAAACGATGTCTAAGGTTTTTGACATGTCTATGAATCATAGTTTTCATAAGGATTTAATGCTAGGTCAGTTAAAAAGCTTGACTCGAAATGTAGATGTCAATATGTATTACACGCCAGAGTTACTGACGGAGTATCCATTGGTATTTGACCCTAAAACAATGAAAAATTGGTGGCGTATGGGTTTTGAATATGCGAAGAATAACGAACCTGAATGCTATTGTCACCGACCGGAGTAGATAGGCTGTTGGGCGTAATTGAAATTGACTAAATAATAATAAGAAGTAATTAGATTTTAAAGGAAACCTTGGGATAGTTTTTACTTTCCCTTTCCTTTCAAAACAATTAATACGGTATAAATTAAGATTTTTAAATCTACTAAAAGCGACATGTTTTCAATATACAGAATGTCGTATTCTAGTCGTCTTACCATTTCATCTACGTTTTCGGCATAGCCATATTTTACTTGTCCCCAACTGGTAATTCCGGGTTTTACTTTTTGTAGATGAGAGTAGTGAGGCGCTTTAGCTTTAATTAAAGTGATGTAAAATTGACGTTCTGGTCGTGGCCCAACAATCGACATATCACTTATTAATACATTGTAAAATTGGGGGATTTCGTCTAATCTCGATTTACGTAAAAACAATCCGAAAGGAGTTATTCTACTATCGTTCTCACTGGATAATAATGGAATATCCGTTTCGGCATTTAAGTACATGGATCGGAACTTAAAAATTTTAAAAGGCTTCCCATGATGACCTATTCTTTCTTGAGAATAAATGATTGGACCTTTGGATCCTAGTTTTACGATAATTCCGATAACAAAAAACAGGGGGAAGAAAACAATAAGTACAAAAGCAGAAATCAAAACATCAAACAATCGTTTCATGGATTGCTGCCATGAAGGCATAATTTCTTTCCGAATATCGATTAGAGGTGCACCAAAAATAGATGACATTTTTACCTGACCGGTAAGTATGGTGTACATATCAGGAATGATCTTGATGTTAACTTCAGCCTCATCCAACATCGAAATAATTTCTTCAATTTTGTGATGTTCAGAAGGTTCGATGGCAATGATAACGTCTTCAATTTCATTATTGACAATAATTTCTTTTACATCACGTAAATGCCCCAGATGCGGACTAATACCGGCTAATAAATGTGTGTTACTGCCATTCACGTTGATAAATCCTTTAATCAAAAAACCACTAGATTTTTTCGCTTTGTTTAAATCATTAAATAGATGAACAGCGTTTTCATTTCCACCCACTAAAAGCGTATTGTAGCCGATTATACGGTTATGAATTTTATGTACTGTTGAACTAACCAAGAAGTATCTAAAAATAAACGTAGTTAGAAATTGAAGACTGAGTAGGGTAAAGAAGGAAGTGTAATAACTTCTGTAATCTGCTATTTGGTCATCTAAAATGATTACAAAAAACAAAATCAGAACACCAATAAATGAATGCAAAAGAGTTACACCAAATTCGTTTAAACGAGATTTTCTAAAAGGATCTTGGTAATAACCTAATACAAAATAAAAAAGCACCCAAAAAACAGGTATTAATAGAAGTCCAAAATAAAACTGGTTGGTAAAAGTGATGGGTATTGGAGTATCAAACTTTAAGGGTTCAATGTACGTTTTTCGAAAAACAAAAAACATAATCCAAGTAGACATAGCTGCAAGTAAATCAGCTATCACGTATTTAATCAGTTCTTTTCGTTTGTTTAAACTCACTGTTTGGTATTTACTACCTTGGTATTATCCAAGTAAATGTAACCCTCCGTATTTCCTGAATTGTAATAGGCGGTGAAGCTGACTCCAAATCCAGTGGCATTGACCTGTCCCGAAAAATTGTCCGTTAAATCAATGTAAATGTGTTTCCATTGCATTTCTCCATCCTTCACAGTAGAACGAAGCGTAATTAATGGATTTTCTGAAGTTCCTTGTCCCGGATTTTGAATTAATGCCGCAATGGTAAATTCTTGGTTGCATTTATAATCCAATTCTAAATAGATGGGTAGCGTAGACGAAGTTGGAACCATAAATAAATCTTTGGTAAGGGCCTTAAACCCTTTATTTGCGTCATTAATCGTGGCTAATCCAACAAATTTCTCTACATATATCGGGTCGTTAGGTTCGGTGGGGGTTCTGACTAAAGCCACATCACTTATAGAAATAGTATCCACCTTAATAACAGCATTTTCAAATTCTTCTTTAAAGGAAATTCCAGCATCTGGGTAATAACTCACAATCGGGGTTATAGTGGCGGTATCAAGTGGCACAAGGTCAATATTGCTCATCCAACGTTGATAAAATGGGTAAGCTTCACGTGTGGCAGAAATACCGTTGAGCTTAATTCCAGCACCAACCGAAATATCATGAGTGCCAGAGGTTGCTACCGCAACGGTTGCGGGCAATTCAAACACACCCAATAAATTGGCATTATCATAAATCCAAACATCTGTTATCGCTGTACCGCCATTTCCAACAGTGGCCAAATTATCATATTTAAAATCAATAGAAGGAACGGTAATGTAAGCCGGCAATGTTTCTTTTTTTCCTTCACAGGAAAATAAGAATGGAAAAATAAGAAGTGTAAGACGTAAAAATTTGTTCATTCCCTTTTTAATTAAGGCTGGCAAATATACTTAAAGTGTACACCTGGCGTGAAATTTTGTTGCGGTTTGCTAACGTATTATTTCAATAAGAATTGTCTAAATGGGTAGAAAAAAAATACGATTCTTTATAAAGGTGATTAACTAATTGTTAATGAGGATTTAATTAAAATAAAATATTTTTTATAATCGTTTGAATTCCGCTTATGGGCATCAATTTTGGCTGAATTTCATCTCACAAAAAAAAGTTGAAGGAAGTTTTTTGTATTCTTTTATTGCTGCCTTTTTGTCCTTATTATTGGCTTCGGATTTGTGATAAAAAAACTGCTCAATAATGCTTAGAGAAGACACCATGAAATTAAAAGGCGCCAGAAGAAGAATGGTGCAAGAAGTTGCTGAAATGCTTGAAAAGGTAGGGGTTGCTGACCAAAGTGTGATGGATGCGTTGATGGCCGTTCCTCGTCATCAGTTTTTTGATAGTGCCTTCGACATTAATTTCACGTATCAAAACAATGCATTTGCCATTGGTGCAGGTCAAACCATTTCGCAACCGTATATTGTGGCGTTACAAACGCATTTATTGAATATAAAGAAAAGGGATAAAATCCTAGAAATTGGAACAGGTTCGGGGTATCAAGCGGCTGTTTTACTAGAAAAAGGTGCAAGATTATATACCATAGAACGTCAAAAACAATTGTTTGATGTTACCAGTAAACTGTTACCTAAAATGGGGTATCAACCAAAGTTTTTTTACGGGGATGGATATAAAGGAATACCAGAATTTGCTCCATTTGATAAAGTGATAATAACTGCTGGTGCACCTTTTGTGCCTGAAAAGCTTGTTGAACAACTCAAAGTGGGTGGTGTGATGGTTATTCCAATTGGCGAAACCGAGGACCAAACCATGTTCAGAATTACCAAGATATCGGAAACGGAAACGAAAACCGAAAATTGGGGTCCATGTAGCTTTGTGCCTATGCTTCCAAAAGTGGCTCGTTAAGTATATTGGATTCATGGTAGTTTCATGTTAGCCGTTGCGGATTAGTGTTTCCACAAGGCTATTATTGGTTTAAATTATCTTGTGCGTTTTGGCATAAGTATTGTAAATTTGGGGAAACTAAAACATAACAATATCATGAAGAATTATATTACTATTACATTAACCGCGGTATTACTAATTCTTAGCCCTATTGTCGCAACTGCGCAGTTAAACTGCTATAGTTTAAAAGCTCCAGAGAAAACCATCGAAGGGATGCAGAAATTAGCGATTATGAATTTTGAAAATCGTAAAGATGTAAATTGGAGATATACCTCTTCGGTAAACGATTACGGTTCGCAATTAGCGGATTATATGATTGCCAAATTACTGGAAGAACATCGTGGAGTTTATGCTCGTGGTGAAAACTACATGGAACGTTATAAAACCAACGTATATACCGTAATTGAGCGTAGTGAGTTGGATAAAATTATGGCCGAACAAAGTCTAGGAGCGAGTGGAGCGGTTTCGGACGGAGATGCCGCGGATGTTGGTAAACTATTAGGTTTGGACGTTATTATTACCGGAGGTTACTCTACAGATGTGTCTTCATCTGCTAAAACAAGTTCAAGTAAGAATTCAAAAACTGGAAAGGTTACCTATACTCATAGCGCGGTGAAAAAAGCGGTAATCGAGGTGACCATGAAAATCATTTCGGTAGAGACTGGTCAGATTTTGAGTATGACCACAAAAACAAAGACCCAGAAGTCAACAGCTAGTAGTTCTAAAAGTCAATCGGATGCTCGTGGAAAACTACCATCGGATCAAACCATTATCAGCAATGGAATGAAAGCAATTTCATTAGACTTAGTATCCTATTTTACTCCAGTATTTGTATTTCAAGGTTTGGATGTAGAAAAACCTAAGGTAAAAGATTATAAAGCTGATTTTAAAGAAGCTAAAAAAGAAGTAAAAGAAAACAATTTATCTGCAGCATTTGCTATTGTAAAAAAAGTATATGATGCTGACCCTTATGATGCTGCTATGGCTCATAATATGGGGGTGTTGTATGAAGCTGTCGGAAATTATGATCAAGCTTTGACTTATCATAATACTGCGTATGAATTAGATGATTCCAAAGCACATAAAAAATCGGTTGAGCGTGCATTAAATAGTAAAGAGGCCTTAGAAGAATTAGGTAAATTGGGTGTGGAAATAACTCCTTATGTTTTTGATGCATCAGCTGGAGAAAAGTTGAACGTTGAAAAAGTGACCACCGCTGGTAAAAAGAAGGATAGAATAGAAGTATATACCGAACCAAATAAAGGTGCTGATGTTGCTGTTAAGGTTCCTGGAGATACCGAATTTGAGGTACTTGGAAAAGAAGGAAGTTGGGTAAAAATTAAGCTTCTTGGTGGAAAAGAAGGATGGGTGAATAAATCTGATTTAGATTAATATTTAAAATATGAAAGGACTCACACTTTTTACACTATTGTTTTGCTTTGCCGTATCGGTTTCTGCTCAGTCTCCGGAATGGATTAATCAGGATTTTCGTTCAAATGAATATCCTAAATCTAGTTTTTTGGTCGGTTATACCGAGTTGACCGATGTCAATAAAAAGGAGGCTGAAGCGGAGTTAAAAAACTTAATAGCTGATGCTAAATCAGAATTGATTCAAAGTGTCAAAGTGCAGGTAAAAAGTGTGAGTACTTCCAAGGTGTCTGATTTTAATGGGCAGGTAGATGATTACTTTAACCAAAAAACCACCTCTGAATCTTCGTTACAATTAATAGGATTGCAAACTGAATCGTACTACGATAAAAAGAGTAAAAAAGCCTACGCATTGGCGTATGTAAATAAGTCAAAAATGGCGGAGTATTACCGTTCCGAAATTGGTCAATATATTTCAGATATTAATGCGATTATCACCCAAAGTCAGGAGTTACTGGACGGAGGAAATTTAAAACGGTCATTCAAAAACGGACTGGACGCATACAACAAGTTTTTTGCAATAAATGAGTCTCAAAATATATTACGAGCCATTGGAGCTTCCAGAGATTTGGATACTCGGGCAGATGAGGTAAATGAATTAAATGCCCGTTTTAGTAAATTAATGCTCCAAATTCAAACGGATAAACGCATGAGTATGGATGCGTTGGGGTTTATTATTGCTAATGGACTATTGAAGTTTCAAGGTGATCATCATAAAGGAATTTCTTATAGTAGTTTTACCTATGAACAAACCGGTTTTACTTCAGATTTTTCTTATAAATTGGATAAATCCATTAAGCAATCATTAATGGGAGATGACGCCAATCCAGGTTATCACATTGCGGGAGAATATTCTTATGCCGATGGAAATATTTTGGTGGAAAGCAAAATCTTAGATGTTAAAACGAATCATATTATTGGTCGTGTATCTTCTCAAATTACCGAGGCTGAATTGATTCATAATCAAGTGGAAATTATTCCTCAGGATGTGAAGAATATGGCGCTTTTGGAAAGCATGAAAATCACCTCAAAAACCGTGGGTGCTTCAGGAAAAGCAGGTATCGGATTGGATAAAGATTTAGTTGCCTTGGTGGAAGTAAACGGTGAACCAAGTGTAGGCGTACCAGTGAAGTTTTTCAACAACAATGGTGGGGTGGTGTATTGTGCAACGGTTACGGATGAAAAAGGAATTGCGACCTGTAAAGTGAAGAAAATAAGTGGAGAATATAAGAATCAAGTGATTGTAGCAGAGGTTAATTTATCTGAGTTTTTGATGAACGATTCAGCGGAGTATGTAACCAATATTTTAAAAAATAAGGAGCTTCCTAAAGCATCGTATAAAGTGGTGGTGATACCAAGTACTATTTTCATCAAAGCAGAGGAAAACAATTTTGGTAATAGCCTGGATGTGAAATTAATTGAACCCCAAATCAAAGAAACATTAGCAAGTCAAGGATTTGATTTTAAAGACAATTCGGAGGGAGCTGATTATATTATTAAAATTAGAGCCTCTTCTAGAAAAGGAGGGCAGGTAAGTGCCGTATATTTTGCCTACGTGGATGTAACTATTTCCGTGTATGATAATATTCAAGGTAAAGAAATTTACAAAGAAAGTATTACAAATGTAAAAGGTGGTGGAGGCTCATTTGACCAAGCTGGAGGTAAAGCTTTTTATACCGCATCCGACCAAGTCAAAGAAAAAATTGTAGAAATAATGGTTGAATAAACCTATTTGAAATCCACCCTTGCTATTTTTTCATTTCCTGAAACCCATGCCTTTTTAGGGCTAGCAAATTGAATTGCAAGGTAATTTGAGTTGGGAAAAGTTTGCCATGTAGTTCCTGAATCCGGGGAGTATGCCATGACCGAATTTCCTCCACGTGCCCGTCCTCGCAAAGCAAAAATTTCTGTTTGAGAATTGGGTAAAAATTGAATACAAGAAATAAATCCAATGGAATTCGAAATTTTCATCCAGCTACCCCCACCATCATGGGTAATGGCAAAAGTGGAAGTGGTATCCGTAACCTCTTCCCAGTTCCCACCTGCGACAAGTCCGGTTTGGTTATCTGTAAAATGAACACTATAAATGCCCGTCATTTTTTTACCCGCAACAATTGGGGTAGAATTAACTTGCCATGATTTACCATAATTTGAGGTATGAAAAACTCTAGATTGATTGGTTCCGCCTGTGCCAAACCAAGCATTTGAATCGGATGTAGATATATTTGTGTTGCTAGCAGCGTAAGGGTTTTCACCCGAAAGTGCAACTGGTAAATTCTCACAAGCCACTCTTTTCCACGAGTCGCCACCATCCGTAGTTAAAGCCACATGAAAACATCCATTTATTGCATCTCCTAATAAAATTCCGTTTTGAGTATCCCAAAAATCAATGGCATCAAAGAAAGCATTGGTATTAGTATCTGTATATACCATATCCCAATGCTCACCCATATCGGATGATTTAAAAATGGCAGCGGGCTCCACAATACTGACCAAGAAAATAGCGCCTGATTTTGTAACCGAAATTGACCTGAACTCTGGAATAATGGAATCGATAGTAAATTGTTGGGTATGCCAATTGGCACCATTATCTTGGGTATATCCCCAAAATCCGTTAGATCCAGCAAACCAAACGGTAGAATCGTTTACGACCTCAATGGCGCGAATACTCGTATTTGGAAATGAAAACTCGGTAAGTTTAAATGAAACAGAATCTGTTGAATTAGATAAAGTTTGTTTAGCAATTTTTACCCGTTGTTGGTTATTACTACAGGACATGGTGAAAACCGTTATAAATAGAACCGCGTAAATTTTCATAAATTTCAAATTAGAACGTCCAAAATAGATTATTTGAAACTTAAATATCCAACAAAAATCAACTTATTATCTCTCCTAGGATTGTACATTTGGGAACATAAAATTTAAGATTATGATTGAAAAGAAATTTGATCCGGCTTCAGCCATACAAGATAGACAGAACTTTGGTGAATTTGGTGGGGTGAATCCATCAATTACAGATAGTTCAACCTACACTTTCTTGAAAGCAGAAAGCATGGAAGGTACTTTTGTGGGGGAAACGGAAGGTTGCTACTTGTACTCCAGACACTGGAATCCAAGCAACAAGTATTTAGCAGATGCCTTGGCAGCAATGGAAGGAGCTGAAATGGCCCAAGTAGTGGGTTCAGGAATGGCAGCCATTTCAAATGTAGCAATGCAAATCTGTCAAGCTGGTGACCATATCATTTCTTCTCATACCATTTATGGTGGAACTTATTCGTTGTATCATTTCTATTTACCTAAATTCAATATCAACACTACTTTATTGGATATTACGGATTTAAAAGCAGTAGAAGCCGCTATTACTCCTAATACAAAAATGATTTTTTGTGAAGTAATGAGTAATCCGTTACTAGAAATTGCAGATATAGCAGCCTTAGCTGAAATGGCACACAAAAGAGGAATCAAATTGGTGGTTGATAACACGTTTACTCCAATGATTTTTAATCCATTAAAATTAGGTGCAGATGTAGTGGTTCACTCCTTGACTAAGTTTATTAATGGTGCTAGTGATACCGTTGCAGGAGCTATTTGTGGTACAGAAGAATTCATCAATTCATTAATGGATTTGAATACCGGAACTACCATGCTTTTAGGCCCAACAATGGATGGTGTACGTTCAGCGAGTGTAATGAAAAACCTACGAACACTTCATATTCGAATGATGCAGCATAGTAAAAATGCAAAATATGTAGCGGAGCATTTACAAGCAGATGGTGTTAGCGTGAGATACGCTGGTTTGAAGGATCATCCTTCGTATGATCTAATGGAAAAACAAATGAACTCCGATTACGGTTTTGGAGGAATGGTTTTGATAGATTGTAAAACCAAAGAAAACGCATATAAGTTAATGAACGGAATGCAAGATGATAATGTGGGGTATTTAGCCGTAAGTCTAGGTTTCTACAAAACATTATTTAGCGCTCCCGGAAGTAGTACTTCATCTGAAATTCCAGAAGATGAACAAGGAAGTATGGGACTTAGTCCTGGTCTAATTAGAATGTCAGTTGGGCTGGATATGGATATTGAAAGAACCTACGATACCATTAGAAAAAGACTAGCGGAGATTGGATTAATTTAATTTCGGCATACCTTAGAATAGTAAAATGGTTTCTGAATTTCAGAGGCCATTTTTTTTGCATTAGGCTTTGGGTTATTTTCAAGTTACCCACTCCATTTTGAAGGAGTATATTTGATATCAAAATAGGTTATGCAAATTTTTGAAACAGAACGATTGACCGTACAGGAAATGGAGTTGAAAGATTTTCCTTATTGGCGAGAGCTGCTTTCGGATCATCGAATTATTGACCCTATTCCTCAGCCTATTTTTACCGAGCAGGAAATAAAAGACAAATTCGAAGAGAACAGGAATTTAAAAAAAAGGATTGCAGATAATCCGCGGATAATTTGGGGAGTTTTTGTAAAAGGAGATCCCACCATGATGGGATTATGCATGTTGTTAACCAATGATGAAGGGGATAGAGAAATAGGTTACCGTTTTAGAGTTGATTATTGGCGAAAGGGATTTGCGACAGAGATGACCAAAGGATTAACTGAGTTCTGTTTTAAGGAATTAGGGATAGAGAAAATAACCGGTGATGCGGCTATTGAAAATACGGGATCCATAAAAATATTGAATACCTTTATGAATCATGTGCGTGACTTTTTTAATCCTAGAGATAATTGTACCGATAGTAGATTTGAATTGCATCGGAAGGATTATGGTGGATGGGATAAATAAAGATTAATATACGCCTCTGCTCATACTAAATAGAATCACCCACGGCACACAATAACTACCTAATAGCTTATTACCACTGGGATAACACTGAAAATAACCAATTTATAAAACAAAAAAATAGCGCTGAGATGCTCAGCGCTATTTTTTTAATGTAAATTTTCCTATTGTTTAACAAACGACTTTGTAAACTGCCCTTCAGAAGAACGAATGCTTAAATAATAGGCACCGTTCGCTAAAGTAGACAAGTCCATTTGTGCTATGTTGCTGCCTGTAACTCCATTTGAGTTCTTTGTTTGAATGATTTGTCCACGATTATTTAGCACGTCCAATGTTACTGTTTCGCTTTGCGATAAGCTAAAATCTATTGATAGTTGAGAAACTACTGGATTTGGATAGATGTTAATTTTTAATTTATCCGTAACCACATCATTTACAGAAGTAATGTCGTAGTTGTTTTCAAAATAGGTTTTATAAGCTCCCGCTCCATGCGTTCCTACTACAAAAAAGCCATCACTTTCTCTATATTCTAGTTGCTCAATAACTACATTTCCAATTACATCGGAGGCCTGTTGAATCCATTCGGTATTTGCGCCATCTAATTGTTGCGTAGCGAATAGACCGATAGAAGTACCCAAAAGAATTGCTTCACCATCTACAGTTTTTACAAATTTTGCCCATCTAAATGAAGGTCCATCGCTCAGGTGCGCAAATTTTGCAGGCGTGCCAGGAGATGAATTCCCAACTAAGTTACCTTCTACATTAGACCAAGTAGTTCCACCATCTTCGGTAAACCACATGCTAATTACTTTATAATTAGAATAAACCACTAATACACGGTCAGAATTATTGGGGTCTACCTCAATATGCGAAGTATAAGTTCCGGAGGTAATACCTGTTGAAATATCTGTCACCGTTGCGGTGGCAGTACCATCATCTACCACCTTGAAAATACTTCTACTTCTAGTTCCAACATACACCACACCATTCACATTTTTAGATGCTCCAATGGCGGTAATAGAACTATTAGTTGGTAAAGTAGTGATTTGAGTCCAATTTCTTTGCCCAAAATCCAAACCTGCTAGGTCATCATTTCGCCAAAGTGAATTTGAAATTGGTAAATACATTTGATTGTTATCCGCAGGATTTAAAATAAATGGATGTACAAATGAATATCCGGTAGTAACTCCATTTGGTCTTGCGGATCTTCTAGAGCTTACGTTACCGGTAGCGCTAACTTTTTCGCGGTAAATATTTCCGTATTGACTTGAAAAATAATACACATCTGTACCTTGTTCTTTGGCACAAAAACAACCATCACCGCCCATGGTAGAAGTCCAAATAGCGTTGGTGTCTGCCGAAGTGGTTTGCCAGCTACCGTTATCTTGAAATCCAGAACAAACTATTTCATTCTCTGTAAGGTGATCAATGGCTATTCCATAAAACTGAGTGGTTTGATAGCCGTTATTAAAGTTTTGCCAAATTACTTTACTGTCTAATGGGTTGGTTGAAAAGTGAAGTCCACCATCGGTACCAGCCAACAAATGATCCGGAAACTGCGGACGAAAGGCAAGACTTTGCTGATCGGGATGTTGGTTATCGTTGTAAAAATCGAAATTAGAATACCCGTCCGCATTGTATCCACCAATTTGGCGAATAGCGGTACTGCTAGAAAAACCATCGGTGGTTCGAAACAGATTCGTTCCACCCAAGTAAACCACATCTTCATCGTCTGGTTTAACAATTAGACTCATGCAATACGACCCTTGTGTATTTAATGAATATCCTCTAGCAGGAGGAAGGTTCGCACTTCTGTTTGCCCAAATTCCATTTGAACCAGCTCCATTAGCATTAAGGTAAGTGTATTTCCAAAATGAAACATCCGAGAGTCCTGAACCAGTGGTTACCGCATAAAAATATACCGTATTTTGGTTGCTGGGTGCAACCGCCATCAACACTCTATCATGGCTAGGAAGATTAGTAGGCGAAATATTGGACCAATTAATGCCATCGGTAGATCTCCAAAAACCAGATTGTGTTCCTCCAGTACTTATATGTGCATAAAACACGCCATTGGTTGTGGATACTACATTAGTGTAATCGGCCGAAGAGGAACCACCTAAAACCAGAGTCCATGTTACTCCTCCATCATCACTTCTTCTAATACCATTAGTAGTAGCCGCCAAAATTACATCTTGAGCAGTGTTACTTTGGTCTAAAGCGATATTAAAAATATAACTCCATTGATTTCTTGCTTCAGGCGAGGTAGCGGTGGAGGTTAAAAGCGTCCATGTTTTACCATGATCTGTTGATTTATACATTCCGCTACCGTAATAATTGGCAGAAAAGCTTTTGCTAGCAGAATTACCACTAGATTCACCCGAACCATAGTAAAAAATATTTGATTTTCCTGGGCGAACATCTTGTATAACACATGATACCGCAGATTGGTCTTCAAAGTTTGTCGCTCTTTTCCACGATTGACCTAAGTCTCTACTTCTCCACATTCCACCAGATACACCACCGGCTAGCACTACGTTTGCACTGTCTTTATCGAAAGAAACGGCTCGTGTTCTGCCTCCAACATTTCTTGGACCGATTGGCTCAAAAATTTGACTACTGGTTCGACTTGATTTGGAATATGATTTTGGTAGGGTAGAAGCGAAAGCTAGTTCTTTCATCCGGATATTATCTGGAATTTTACCCGTAGCTGGATCCATTAACCGCTCTAAATTATATGCGTTACGACCTTGTATGGACATTTCTCTTTTGGAGAGTTTTTCTTGATTTTCAGAACAAGAAAAAAGACTCACCATAAAAAGTGAGCCAACAAAAAATGAAGATATTTTCATTGATTTATTTGAAGATGAATATTTACCCGAGATGGGGATTCTCAAATTGTTCGCTATCCTAATTGCACTTAGAATAATTTGGCGAAAATTTATATTCGGTAAATATAAGAGGGTTACCTTATATATTCAAATAATTATGTTTTGATTTAACAGTAAATTAAAAAATACTATTTTTTAACTGCTATAATGCGGGTTTCCTCTTTCAATTGGATGCTTAAATCGTTTTCAAAGGCAGCGGTAATATGTTCATATGCTTCGTAATTTTCGTTTTTACGGGCACTTTCTCGTATTTCTACCAAAAATTTTAAAAGCACATCCGTGGCTTTGTCATTTCCAATAAGATCTTTACGCTCGTTTAAGGTTTTAATTATTAAATCCTCGAAATGAAATGAGTCTGATTTATTTGATGCCATCACCTATATATTTTAAAAATTCTGCTTTTGTACTTTCCTCACAAAATTCACCACTATATTCTACTGTTACGGTGGTGCTAGTGCGGTCGGTAATACCTCTACTAGTTACGCATAAATGTTGCGCTTCTATTACTACAGCTACCGAATCGGTTTGAAGGGCTTTTTTAAGCTCTTCCATTATTTGCATGGTTAACCTTTCTTGAACTTGCGGTCTTCTAGCATAGTAATCTACAATTCTATTAATTTTTGAAAGCCCAATCACATTCCCTGTTGAAATATAAGCAACATGTGCTTGTCCTACAATTGGTAAGAAATGGTGCTCGCATGTGGAGTTTACAGAAATGTGCTTTTCTACCAACATTTTACTGTACTTATACTTATTGGAAAAGGTAGAAAGTTTGGGCTTGTTTTTAGGGTCTAAGCCGCTAAATATTTCGTTGACAAACATTTTTGAAACACGATGTGGGGTACCCTTTAAACTATCGTCATTCATGTCTAACCCTAAGGTTTCCATTATTTTGAAAAAATGACCTTCAATTATTTTCTTTTTTTCCGTATCCGAAATATCGAAAGCATCCTTGCGTAAAGGTGTTTGAGTAGCAGATGAAGCGTGAGAGTCTCCAATTTCATCCATTAAATCTGCACTTTGTGAATCGTTTTGTTTCATCTTTTTTGAGGTTGTGAGCCACACTATAGCAACTCCATTTTAGTGGGCAAAGGTAGATTTAAAATGAAGCGAAACGAGATTAGAAGTGATATTCTTTTGTTAAAGAAGCATAGTATTTTTTAATACGTAACCAATTCGATGTTTAGCTCTCCATTGGTTATTTCTACTTTAGGGTGAGTAGTGATTCCGCTAAACAAATTGCCCGCATACGTTCCTTGCAATAAATTATTTTCGTAGCCTGTTAGGGTCAAGGTAAAATCATCTGGGTTGTTAATATTTGTACCAAAAGTGAGGTTGTTTACATCCACGTAAGTTACGCCAACCGTTGGCTCTCCTTGATCAATGCTATATTTAATAGTAACCGGAAATGTGGTGTTGGCCAAATCTATGCGTTCTATTTTAAAAATAAGACGTTGCGGATTTCCATTCTCCATGTAACGTTGCATCTGAATGGTTTTAGTGTCCTTGAAGTACCCGTTAAAAATTTCATCTTGTAAAATAACTTTAAATCGAGCTTCAACTTTTACCTGATCAGCGGTAAAAATCATGTAATTGTCGATTACTTCGGGAGGAGGAGTTAGATTGGTTTTTTTGCAGGCACCAAACCCTAGAAACAAACTAAGTAATACGATAATTGAAAATTGATTCTTCATTTTGATTGAAATTTACTGTCGCAATTTACGTTTTAATTTGGAAGTTTTCAAAACTGACTATTATCATTCCAATGCCTCTTTGTTATTGTAATTTTTAGGCTACATTTGCCTTATTAAGAATAAGTCTAAATAAGGAAAATGAAAGTTTTTATTGCCGATAGTAATGTGCTAATTAGAGAGGGGTTAAAATCCATTATCAATGCAGTGCCATTAACTTCGGTGGTTGGCGAAGCAGAAAATAGCGGTGAACTTATTCCCAAATTGGTGAATTTGACACCAGATATTCTATTTATTAATTATGCGTCCCCGTTAATTGTGGATTGTGATGTAGAATTAATCATGAATACATTTCCTAAATTGAAAGTTATTGGAATTACTGACAGACCTAATCGGGCGAATGTAATGCGCTATATCAAAAATAATATTGATGGGCATTTATTGTATTCCTGTGATGCGGAGGAAATTGTAGAATCTATGTTTTCAGTGATGGATAATGAACAGTTTTTCTGCGGTAAGGTCTTAGAAGTGCTCGACAAGGAGAATGCTACTAAAACTTTTACTTGCGGAGGAGTTCGTTTATCTAAAAGAGAATTGGAAGTTATTGAATTGGTTGCTTTAGGTTTTTCAAATAAAGAAATAGCTCATAAAATGTTTTTGTCGGTACATACGGTGTTAACCCATCGCAAAAACATCATGGGAAAATTAGGACTAAAAAACACCGCTGGATTGGTGGTGTTTGCAGTTGAAAACGGATTACATACCGTATTAAATTAGTTACTATTCGTAACAAGGAACACACTAAATTTGCGAAATGAATAAAATTGGATTGTTTTACGGGTCTGATACAGGGAATACCGAAACTATTGCAGGATTAATACACCATATAATAGGGGCTGAAAAAGCAGATATTTTCGATGTGTATGATGTGGGAGTGGCCAAATTCAAAGATTATGACTATTTAATAATTGGATTGTCTACCTGGCATGATGGGCAGTTGGTGAGTGCCTTTGATGAGATTATTGATAATTTCGAAAAAGTAGATTTCACTGGTAAAAAAATTGCTCTTTTTGGATTAGGCGACCAGTTTGGTTATGCCGATTATTTTATTGACGCTGTGGGTACTTTGGGTACTTTAATCCAAAAACAAGGAGGTGAGTTGGTAGGTGAATGGCCTACAGATGATTACGATTTTGATAATTCCAAAGCTGATAAAGGGAATGGGTTTTTTATGGGATTGGCATTAGATGAAGATAATCAAGATGATCTTACAACAGAACGATTAAACAAATGGATTCCTCAGGTATTGAGGTCTTTTGAGTAGGTTTCAAAAAAAGATTTATAAGGAATAAAAAAAGACCAACGCAAGTTGGTCTTTTTTTGGTTTAGGTGTAATCGGTCCATTGTTAATTATTCTCAGCCAACTTCTTGTCGAGGTTAGTGATTACATTAAACGATGGGGGTGCTAATAAATGTTGTTTTACCGGACATTGATCTACAACTCTTTTTATGGCAGAATTGTATTTGTCAGGAAAGCCTTCAGGAAGGTCCACATGAATATCAATTTCTAACACTTGATTAGTGGCGTAATCGTATTTCATTTTTTGTATGATTTTCACATCATCGGTACTTAACCCACGCTGATTCATAAAAGCTTGAACAAAAACAGCTGAGCACATTCCGGCAGTTGCTAAAAAAATAAGAAATGGCGATACATTCATTGTAATTTCACCACCATTCATATAAGGAACGATTCGTCCTGAGGGGTCATATTTTATTTCTATTTCCATGATATATTTTTTGTTTATTGAGGATGCAAAGTTGAAGTATTGTAGTGCTAACTATTTGTGATATTTATCTCATAGCGTTCGGAACAGCGCATTTTAACCAAATATTAATAATTGAATGGAACAATTGAGATTGGAGTTGAACAGAATAAAAAAATCTTAATTAGGCATTAAATACTTTTGGTTAATATTTGCTTAAGCCAAATCACTTGAGTGGTACAAATACTAAATTTGCAGAAACAAGAATAAGATGATAAACTTTGAATTTCAAAACCCAGTTAAGGTTCTTTTTGGTAAAGGCCAAATAGCAAAAATTTCAGAAGAAATTCCTACCAATGCTAAAGTATTGCTTTTGTTTGGAGGTGGTAGTATAAAACGAAACGGTATCTATGAACAGGTAACGAAAGCGCTCGAAAACCATACATTTATTGAGTTTGGCGGAATTCCGGCTAATCCAGAATATGAGGTGTTAATGAATGCACTTGAGGTGATTAAGGCTGAAAATATTGACTTTTTATTGGCTGTTGGTGGCGGATCAGTCATTGACGGAACTAAATTTTTGAGCGGTGCAGCAGTTTATGAAGGCAGCGACCCTTGGGAAATTCTGGAAAATGGAATCCCTACATTAAAAGGAATGCCGTTTGGTACGGTATTAACTCTGCCCGCAACGGGTTCGGAAATGAACTCAGGAGCGGTAGTTACCAAAGTGGAAACCAAAGAGAAACGGGTAATGGGCGGAAAAGGATTGTTTGCCCAATTCTCAGTGCTAGACCCTTCGGTAGTTAAATCCATACCGGTTCGTCAATTGCAAAATGGAGTGATTGATGCTTTTGTACACGTTATGGAGCAGTACCTAACGTATCCTACATCAGCGCGATTACAGGACCGTTTTTCGGAAGGTATTTTACAAACGCTTATTGAAGTGGGACCAAAAGTGGTGGCCAATCCAGCTGATTATGAATCGGCAGCTAGTTTTATGTGGTCGTGTACCATGGCTTTGAATGGTTTAATTCAAAAAGGAGTACCTACCGATTGGGCAACACACATGATTGGTCATGAGTTAACTGCGTTGCACGGAATTGACCATGCACGCACGTTAGCGATTATAGGACCTAATTTATATAAGCATCAATTTGAAAATAAAAAGGCTAAATTGGTTCAATATGCAAACCGAGTATGGAATATTACCGGAAATGATGAAAATGCAGTTGCAAACATGGCAATAGATAAAACTATAGCGTTTTACCATGCGATGGGAATGAAAACGAAGCTTTCGGAAAATACAACCGATTTCTCAAACACCTCTCAAATTGTATTTGACAGATTTAGTGAACGTAATTGGATGGAACTAGGAGAAAACAAGGCGATAGGCCCCAAAGAAGCCAAGGCGATTGTGGAAATGAGTTATTAAGTTTTGTGAACTTAAAGTATGGTTAAACACTTTTTGAAATTAAGAAAGCGGGCCATTAACAACTTTTTCTAATCAAATGCGTAAATTGATATTAAATTTGAATGTGCCTCTAATTTTAGTGGCCCATTTTTTTAATCTAATGAGATGAGAAAATTTAGTTTTATTGGGAGTATGGTACTCCTGTTTTTATTTGGATTTGCATGTAAATCAGGATATAACCCTGCTGGTTCTGCTGACAATAGTGAAATAAGTGCAAATGCAGGTAGTTATCAAATGACTTTCAAAGCACAAGGAAATGAACCTGGTTGGAAAGTAATAACTACTCCTAACCGAATGGTTTATTCCTATAATAATGGTCAGGATTCGGTGGTATATGCTCAAATTCAAATAAATAATATTATGGATGTGGCTGGGATTAGCTACACTGGTATAACAGAAGATGGAAAGCGAATTTCACTGCAAGTTTTCAAAGAAAAATGCAGCGACACCATGGCTGATAAGCAATGGGATTTTCGTTGTAAACTTTCTGTTTTTGATGGGAATGAAGAAACAAAACTAACCGGATGTGGTGAGTTTTTGGAAGATGGACGATTAGAAGGTAACTGGGGAATAAAAACTTATAAAGGAAAGCCAGTGGCCATAAAGAATAAAAACAGAAAGCCAACGATGAATTTTGATACCCAGAGAAATGCGGTGGGTGGAAACATGGGCTGTAACGGGGTAGGAGGTTCTTATGAATTGATGGAAAACAAAATGTATTTTTCGCCAAACTTTATGTCTACACAAATGTATTGTGAGGGTGTGATGGAATTAGAAAAAGATTTTACCCAATTGATTTCTGGACATACTTTGAAGTATAGCTTTGTGGAAAATACATTGGTATTAACAAAAATGGATGGGGAAGTAGTAATGACCCTATTAAAAGAATAATGATATGAAATTAATTTCCTGGAATGTAAACGGTATTAGAGCAGTAGCCAAACGAGGGTTGCTAGATATAATAACTAATTTTGAAGCAGACATTGTTTGTTTTCAAGAAACGAAAGCACAGGTGCACCAGGTAGAGGAAGTTTTGGCTCCATTGGGTTGGCATGTAAGTGCCAATGAGGCCGAACGTAAAGGATATTCTGGAACAGCCATTATTTCTAAACAAAAACCATTAAGCGTTACCACAGGAATTGGAATAACAGAACATGATACTGAAGGTAGAATTGTAACAGCCGAATTTGACGATTTTTTTGTAGTAAATGGATATATCCCAAATTCAGGACAGGGATTGAAGCGGATTGATTACCGAAAGAAATGGGATGCAGATATGCTGGCTTATATAAAAAAAATAGAAACCAAAAAACCAGTGCTTTTTTGCGGAGATATGAATGTTTGTCACCAAGAAATTGACATCGCTAGACCTAAACCGAATTACAATAAATCAGCAGGATATACGCAAATAGAAATAGATGGAATGTCTAATTATATAAATGCAGGGTTATCTGATTCTTTTAGAAATCTTCACCCAGATGAGGTGAAATATTCCTGGTGGAGTTATAGAGGTGGTGCACGTGAAAAAAATATAGGTTGGCGTTTGGATTACTTTTTAGTTTCGGAAAGTATAATGCCTCAGGTAAAAGAGTCTTTTATCATGAACGAAATTACAGGATCCGACCATTGTCCGGTTGGAGTAGTTTTAGGGTAAATCTAAAATTTAATTTTCCATTTTTTATTGGACTTGCTTTTTGTCTTGTTTTCTTGTTTTTGCTTTTTATTCTTAATACGCTGGTCTCTGGCATCGCTACCTAAGATAGAATCTTCTAATCCATGTAGCTGGATAAGCCACAACATTTTAAAAAAGGAATCTTCATTTTTCTTGGTAAATGAAATAGCTCCTTGGTGATAGTTTTTAGCACCAGGAACATTATTAGTTTTAATAATTCCATTTGCCAAACCGGATGCTAATGAGTTGAAAAAACCGGGTTTCATAGCCAGGTCTTTGGCTTCTAGTTGCAGTCTTAAATTTTCGTAATGCACATCCATTTTCCCTGTAGCACCATAGGCATTTAAAGAACTTGTTGTTTTTAAACTCACAATTGTACCGTCCAAGATACTGATGCGTAAAATTGGTTTTAAAACAGATGATAAATTCTTTAATTTTAATTGGGTTGCTGAAACATTAAATTGGGTTTGACCTTTAGGGTCTTGAAGGTCAATCTTCAAATTTGCATTGACCTTACCGGTATTATTAACCTTGGTGGTCGCCTGAATAGTCAAGAATTTATTTTCGGATAAATAGGAGGGGATATTGGTAAGGTTTCTACCCGTAATATTCATCTTGTTGAATTGTAGTTTTCCATGGTTTTCGGTGGCTTTTCCCATCATATCTAATGAAATGGTAGCGTTTTCAATTAACAAGTTATCAATAAAGTAAGGAATTGGTATAGCCACTAAACTTTGCCCAAGCATCGGTTTAATTTGATTAGTATCTAATGGAATGTTAGCATTAGAATGAATGGATAAATTTGGCTTTTTAAGGGTTAGGGAGGATGCTATTAGTCCTTTATTAGAAATAACTTTAAGCAAATCTATATCCTCAATTTGCAATTTAGCCAGCGAAGCTTTTATCCAAGCTTTTCTATATTTTAACTTTGAAAAAAATTGAGCGGCTGTTTTGCCCGGTGTAAAATCAATTTTATTGATTTGTAGATTCTTCTCTTCGCTATGATAATAAATGGAGCCAATTGAAAAAGACCCGCCATCATTTAATGCAACTTCTAATTTTTTAGAGCCTAAAGAATATCTTTTAAACGAAAAATATTGTTCAGAATACAAAGTCCGAGAGTTAGCCAATACGTTATCAATCTGGTAACTTAAATGATTTATAGAAAATTGGTTTAGTGTATCATTTTGACGGTTTACTTTATTGATGGATAAAAATGCATCGGCAATTGCAATTTCAGAAATTTGGAAAGTATCAAAGTGAGTTAAAAAAATACTTCTAAGGTCAATTGTATCCTGATGTTGTTCTTCCTCTTGTGGGATGCCCTCATGTTGATAAATGTAAATTTGAGGTTGGTGTAGGGTAAATTTGTTCACCGTAATAATTCGATTATTGATGGCATTGAGATAATCAAATCCTTGAAGAGATATTTCTTTAATATGAATGTTTAAGGAAGTACTTTGAATGACATCGCCTGTTAGATTTCCTTGTAGTGTAACCAGACTGTCTTTAGGAATCACATTTATATTAGAAACTTTAACAGAACCGGTTATAAAATTCAATTTGATTTTTTCGAGCGAAATAAGATATTTAGCATCTGGACTTTCATTATACTTGTCAATGATTTCAGTCCTTAAAATAGTATTTACAATACGATGGGCATTGAAATAAATATAGGTTCCAAATCCTATTATCAATAGGAAGATGATACCGAATAGCCATAATAAAAACTTCTTCATTAGAATTAATCTATTTTGAAATGATGATGGGTAAAAGTAATAATTCTAGCAGTATTTAGAACGAAATAGGATTTCGCTGTTATTTCTCCACGGCAATTACAAAGATATCTTCGTTGTCATTTTTCATAAGGTATTTTTCTCGGGCAAATTTTTCGAGTTTTTCGTTATCGTTTAGCAGGTTGTCTAAATCGGCACGGGTTTCTTTAATTCGCTCTTGAAAATACTCTTTTTCGGTTTGAATGGTGTGGAGTTCATTCTTCAGCTTAAATAGCATAAATGCATCATTGGTATCGAAAAACAACATCCACACAGAAAACGCAATGAGCGTTAGTGAGTATCTGTTTTTCAACCAATTTGGTACTTTATCGCGATAAGCTTTAATCATGGAAACAAATGTAGTGGGTAGTTTGTTAATTTGTAAGCCCCAAAGCGGGTTTTATTAACAGTTAATCTTGGAAACAAAAAGGAGCCTAATTAGGCTCCCTTTACTAAACTAATAAATTCGTTCTCTTTCTTCTTGTACCTTGGCACTCGACATGTATTCATCGTAAGTCATTTGTTTATTCATCACCCCTTTTGGTCCTATTTCTAAAACTCTATCTGCTACAGAATTGGTAAAAGTATGATCATGAGAAGCAAACATTAAAGTACCTTTAAAATCAACTAAAGAGTTGTTAAAAGCCTGAATAGACTCCAAATCTAAGTGATTGGTTGGTTCATTAATCATTAAGAAATTGGCTTCAGCTAGCATCATTCTAGAAATCATACAACGCACTTTTTCACCTCCTGAAAGCACATTGGCTTCTTTAAAAGTTTCTTCGCCCGTAAACAGCATTTTGCCTAAAAATCCACGCACATATACGTCATCCTTATTTTCAGAATATTGTTTTAACCAATCAATTAAATTGTCTTTGGTATCAAAAAAGCTTTCGTTATTTGCTGGCAAATACGAGGTAGTCATGGTTTGACCAAAATAGAACGAACCTGAATCAGCTTCCGATTCGCCATTTAGAATTTTGAACAATTCATGAATAGCCAAAGTATTTCTGCTGATAACGGTAATTTTATCCCCTTTGGTTACGTTCAAATCTAAATTAGAGAAAAGAGGTTGTCCATCAAGCATTTTACTCATTCCTTCGATATGCAAAATTTGGTCGCCAGCTTCTCTATTTTGAGTAAATATAATGGCTGGATACCTACGGGATGAAGGTTGAATTTCATCCACATCAATTTTATCTAATAATTTTTTACGAGAGGTGGCCTGCTTAGATTTAGAAGCATTTGCACTAAATCGAGATATAAAGTCTTGTAATTCCTTTTTACGATCTTCTGCTTTTTTGTTGGTAGATTGTTTTTGACGTAAAGCCAATTGACTAGATTCATACCAAAAGCTGTAGTTACCAGTATAGGTTTTAATTTTACCGAAATCAATATCCGAAATATGGGTACAAATGGTATCCAAAAAGTGTCTATCATGCGATACAACAATTACGGTATTTTCAAAATTCAATAAGAATTCTTCCAACCAAGCGATGGTTTCCATGTCCAAATCATTGGTAGGCTCATCCAAAATTAAAATATCAGGGTTTCCAAAAAGAGCTTGAGCCAATAACACCCTCACTTTAATTGAACCAGGAAGGTCTTTCAGTAAACTATAATGTTGGTCTTCGTTAATGTTTAGATGACTCAATAAAGATGCCGCATCAGATTCTGCATTCCATCCATCCATTTCCGCAAATTCTGCCTCTAATTCGGCAGCTTTGTTCCCATCCGCTTCCGAAAAATCAGGTTTTGCATAAATAGCATCCTTTTCTTTCATGATTGCCCATAGTGCTGTATGCCCCATCATTACGGTGTCTAATACCGTAGATTCATCGAATTCGGTGTGATTTTGACGCAAAACAGCCATCCGTTTGCCGGGTTCAATAGAAACATGACCTGAGTTGGGTGAAATGTCGCCTGCTAAAATCTTTAGAAAAGTAGATTTTCCAGCTCCATTGGCACCAATTACTCCGAAACAATTTGACCCGTAAAACTTGATGTTAACTTCGTCAAAAAGAACGCGTTTACCATATTGTAAAGAAATATTGTGTGTAGAAATCATGACCTATATTTTTTGAGGCTGCAAAAGTAATGATTCTAAGTTTTTAGATAATAAATGTGCGCTTTATTATTTCAAATATGCCAACAATTATTCTTGCTTAGAATGCCTTTTTTCACTTCTGTTTTGAAACATGGTCCATTGTAAATCTGCAAATGGAAGTGCTCTAAACGCTTGCTTTTCGTGGGGCACATTACCAGCGGTTAAATTTACTCCAGCTGCCATTCGTAGTTTATTGGAAAACGTGTAGTACAGTTTTGGGTTAAATTCAAATACCATGGTATTCGTACTATTTGGAATATAAAATAGTGTGAGTGCGCCATCATAACCCATTTTTTGCGTGAAATTACCAGCTAAGCCCACCGATACATCCAAAGTAAATGGATTGCTGTAACTAGCAGTACGTGGGTAAATGTACAGTAATTCAACCTCTGGGAAATTGCCATATTGGCCTCCTAAAAGGTTAAACTCAAACCCAGCTTTAAATGTCACTGCGTGGTCTTCCAAATAAAAATAAGAGCCAATAATACTGTTTTTGATGGTGAATACAGGTGGCGCTTTTTCATTGGGGGGATAAAGGGCAATAGTTCCTTCGGTAGCCATTAAACTCATTAATAACGTAGGCATTGTAAAACCGTGTTCGGTGGCCAATTGCCATTGACTCTCATTGTCTTTGGTCCAATTCTTTTTAAGTTGTGCATTAGGCATCACAAAAAATGTCAATGGTAATACCGAAAGTTCCATGTTATGTTTTAATCCAATCGATAACGGACTAAAAATACCGTATTCAATGCGACTTGGGGCTAACGTTTTAGCGGTGCTATTGTTCCAGATAACCTTAGTTGAATCATTAGAATTAGCTTCTTTTTGACTGTATGTGGCTTGAATACATATAAATGTAAATAGTGCGAAAATGAATGCTGATTTCATATTGAAGAATTTTTGAATGAATTATTTTAGGAGATATATCGTTGAAATGGGCGCGTGGTCGGAAAGAGGCATGGTTTCCATTCCTCCGGTTGAAACACCTTGATGCACCATTCCTGAGCCATCTATTAGACTGTCATTCGTAAAAATGTAATCGAGTTTTCTATTCCAGAATCCGTCTTTATTAGAGGTGAAAGAAGCGTATAAATCTTGATTTTGCATGTACACATCTTGCGGGATAGCTGCATTATACTCCGAAAATATTTTCATTACATCTAAATCCTTGGCTAAAACTTCGCACGAAGCCAGTTTGAAGGGCGAATCATCTGCGCAAACATCATCGTCAAAATTGCAATACTTAATGGTGCCGGGTGGAATATTGTTGAAATCACCACCAATTATGAAACTTTGTCCATTTGCATTTAAACCCGCAATTCTATCCTTGATAATCTGAATTTGTGTTGTTTTGGTTCCGTCATTACTATACGCGGAAGTATGGGTGGCAAGTAGCTCAATGGTTTGAGAACTTATCATGATGTTGGCGGTGAGAATGTTTCTTCGTAGATAGAAGTATTTTTCTAATGCACTTTGTTCGGTTATTAAGGGTAGGGCAATTCGTTGCGCACTATTCAAAGGGTATTTTGATAAAATTGCGTTTCCTGAATTCATCTGACCGATGCCATGATTTGGGACATAATCAGCTAACCATTGTGCGGCATAAACTCCGTAATTTAAATCCGAATGATCCAAAATATATTGCACTTGGTCAACATATCCCGACCGTTTGGAGTCTACGTCAACTTCTTGAAGGAAAATAATATCGGGATTCATTTGTTTAATTTTTAAGCATAAGGCCGCCATGTTGTCCAGCACTTCTTGTTCTGTAATTAAAACTCGGTCTCCGTAACAATCAAAAAACACATCGATTCTTCCTGCACCAAATTTGATATTCCATGTTGCCACTTTTAAGCTAGTAGGTAAGAGGCTAGTGATATTTATTGAATTGGCTTTGTAGGATTGTACCTGCGGTTCTTGATCTTCCACTTTGGTATGAAATGGATCGCAAGAGGTAAACATAAGTATTCCCAAAATTGAAATAATTAGATGTAGTTTCATTTTTCGAATTTTATACAATGATTAATGAATTGATTTGCGTTTGAATGGTGTCGTTTTTTGATGACCCAAATTTGTGCTTTTTCATTCAAATGGCGGATGAACCTATGTTAAGTATTAACCTGTATTATGGAAAATCTAATTTGCCGTTAATGTTTGAAAGCCGTTTAGTTTGAAAAACATGAACTGAAAACATATTTCGACTTGTTTTATGGAGGAAACTAGTTGGGCCAGAAAATCAAGGTGGTTAGCCAATTTGGAAAACGGGTAATATTTAAAAGGAGCATGGAAAAGATATGAACTGGAAAAAATAAATAGTACAGCATTAAGCGGAAAAAAGAACGGAAGTTTGAAAGGTTTTGAAACGAAAAACGCCCCATCTTGCGATGAGGCGTTTTTGAGCGGAGAATGAGAGATTCGAACTCTCGGTACCCTGCGGTACGCTAGTTTTCAAGACTAGTGCATTCGACCACTCTGCCAATTCTCCGCTGCGAAAGTAATTTTCTTTTTTGTTTTGAAAACACTTTTTTGAAAAAAAATTAAACTTTTTTTTACCACGGATTTGTAGCCCAAACGGTGACCTCTGGAATCATTCCTCGGTTGTCCATAGAAAGTGTTGATACTATGGTATGTGCAATTTCTAAGCTCGATAATTTATTACTTTCATTTGGTCGTTCCTCTCGATCTTCTCTACCAAATGCGGTTGGAACTTCACTTGGATTTAGTAAAATTACTCGAATATTATGCGGGCGAAGCTCCGCTTGTAGGCATTGCGTAAGTCCCCGAAGGGCAAATTTAGAACTTGCATACACGCTTCCGGTTTGATATCCTTTCAGGCCCGAAGTGGAACCAATGTTAATTATGGTTCCCGAATTTTGCTTTTTGAAAATTCCGGAAGCTTCTTTGGTCATCATAGCTACGCCAAATACATTGATTTGGAAAATGCGTTCAAAGTCTTCCCGATTAAAGTTTTCCATCGGTCGGTGCATTCCCGTACCAGCATTGTTTATCAATACATCTAGTTTACCAAATTGAGTCATTACTTCGGTAAATGTTCTTTTTACATCCGTATCATTAGCCACATCCGCGTGGATGGGAAACGCGCCAATTTGTTGTGCCACTTTTTCTAATTTGGTATTATCCAAACCGGTAATAGCCACCTTAGCACCCAACCCTATGAGCAGTTTTGCCGTTGCTTTTCCTAAACCAGAGCTTCCTCCGGTAATTAATATGACTGCATTTTTGATTTCCATATCTTTGATTTTAAAGTTACATTAGCCACGAAATTATGCTTTATAACGGTTAACTTTGTACGGTTGACACATCTTATTTAAACATGAAAAAAATAGTTTACCTCTTTATCATTAGTTTGAGTATATCTTTATCTGGTATCGCCCAAACCGAAATCCCATCCCCTCGAGTACTTTTTGCTGCTCAGAACTTTTTTCACCCTGAGGAAGGCGCTTATGTAGAACTCTATTTAAGCTTTGATGCACTTTCTTTAAAATATAAAAAAATTGATAATTATTATCAAGCCAGAGTAGAGGTATTGTACGTAATAAAAAAGGGACAAAGGGTAATTAAGTATCAAAAATTTGAGGTACTAAGTCCCTTAATGGAAAATGAATTGAACCGACAAGATTTTGCTGATATGCAAACCATGACACTAAAACCCAATGATTATACATTAGAAGTTACTGTTTGGGATGCGAATCGCGATATAGAACCTATTAAAGCGGTTCAAAAGCTTACAGTGAATCTAAAGGATAAGCAAATGGGAATGTCGGACATCATGTTTGAAAAAACGGTAGTAGAAACACAGGATGAGGGTGCTTTTATTAAAAATGGATTTCAAATGACACCTTGGTTAGTGGCTACTATGCCCAAATTTATGGATGACGTTTTTGTTTATGCAGAGGTGTATAATTCTGATTTCGAATTGGGCGCAAATGGAGCCTACATTGAAAAGTATACGCTAAGAAACTTGGATGTGGATTCAGTTTTTGAACAGTATTCGGTATTGAATCGCGTAAAAGCAGCAAAGGTGAATGTGATTTTAAAACATATAAGTTTGAAAGATTTGCCACAAGGAACGTACAGTTACACCATAGAGTTGTTTAATCGAGATAATGAATTGGTAGGATCAAATGGAAAACAATTTTATCGCGAAAGTGATATTCCGTCCATCATAAATGCGAAGAAAAGTGAGGAATTGGCAGATTTTGAATCGCATATTAGAGCGACTACCAACAGAGATTCTATTGTAGATTATTTTAGATGTATCCGACCATTAGGCGAGCGAGTAGATCAAAACTTTATTGACCAAAATTGGGCAAAATCTAGTACTGAAGTGCTTCAATCGTATTTAATTTCTTTTTGGGTGAAGATGAAACCGGAGCATACATATTTAGAGTGGGAAAAATATCGAAAATTGGTCGCAATCGTAAATAAAGAATTTGGTAATGCTGCTAAAAAGGGATATGATACGGACCAAGGAATGACCTATTTGCGCTATGGTGCGCCTGACCAAATCACAAATAGAGCGAATGAACCTTCTTCATATCCGTATATTATTTGGCAATATTATGCGCATCCAAAGCAAAGCAATGCGATGTATGTGTTTTATGATCCGTTACTCACATACCGCGATTATCAATTATTACATTCAAATGTTAGAGGCGAAAAAAATAACCCGAAATGGCAACTTGTTTTACAAAGCAGAAACAATGCGAATGGCGATATCGATAAAGAGAGTGGCGTGGATCATTGGGGTGGTCAAGTAGACGAATATTATACGAATCCACGGTAATTGTTTGGTAGGTTTACTCAATCTAACTAAAATTGCAGCTTTCCATTAAAGAGCGGTCTCATTGCGTCAAAAATCAACACATATTTTAGAAACAGCTGTAGTTTTATTAAGCTATAATAGTTTGCCTTTGGTGAAAGATTTTTTACCAAAAATTATTGCTACCGTTCCTCAATCGGATGAGGTAGAGATTATTGTGGTAGACAATGCTTCTACGGATGGTACGGAGGAATATGTGACTAAAACTCACCCAGAAGTTACCCTAATGCGTTTTGATGTCAATGTGGGTTTTACTGGAGGTTATTTAAAATCGCTAGCCCAAATTGAAGCAAAAAACTTTGTACTGATAAGTTCAGATATAGAGGTGACAGAAAACTGGTTTCAACCTGCTATTGATTTGCTCAATTCTTCGGATGACATTGCTGCGGTTCAACCTAAAATTATGTCGTTTGATAGACGTAAAGAATTTGAATATGCTGGAGCAGCAGGTGGATTTATTGATGCGCTAGGTTACCCATTTTGTAGAGGCCGATTGATTAACGTTTTGGAGGAAGATAATGGACAATATGATGATGTAACAGAAATTTTCTGGGCATCTGGCGCTTGTTTATTTATTAAATCAAAAGCTTGGAAAGAAGCGGAGGGTTTTGATAAAGACTTTTTTGCACACATGGAAGAAATTGATATGTGTTGGCGTTTAAAAGGAATGGGATACCGAATTATGTATCAGCCTAAGTCGGTTATTCATCACATGGGTGGATTTGTGATTAAATACGGGTCTCCTCAAAAAATTTTTAGAAATCATCGAAACAACCTTTTGATGTTAATTAAAAACTTGCCCACTTTACAATTGCTTTGGAAAATCCCCATTCGTTTGTTATTAGACCATGCTGCTGCGTTGAGTATGGTTAAAGAAAAAAATCCAGAAGGTGCGATCCAAGTTTTTAAAGCACATGCCGATATCTTAATGCATTTAGGAATGTGGTTAAATAAACGGAAACTCACCCAATCCGGTAAGAAAAACAGCAATAATTTCGGAATCTATCCGCATAGTATGATTTATCAATTTTTTGCAAAGGGTAAAAAGAAATTTAGCCAATTAGGTTGGAAACCATTTGTGAAAATGGATAGGTAGTTCCGTACTTTATTAGTCTGTATTTTTGTGGTTTTCTTATTAAGAAAAAATCCACAGCACACATTTTTGGACGCTTTTATATTAAAACGGTTTCCAGCCCTCATAGAATGCAAAATAGATGAAAACTCCAATTCTTTTCGAATCCTAAATTAATGGAAATTACTAACTTTGATTAAATTGTCAAAACAATACACTTATGACTAATTCATTTGGAGCATATTTACGCGAAATGACAGAACAGAAAGGACTTCCTCTGCAGAAAATAGCTACTCAACTTAACTTTGATACCTCAATTTCGGGTAAGATTGAACGTGTTGAAAGAAATGCAATAATTGAAATGCTTCCAATTTTCTCTAGGGTTTTAGACCGTAATGAAAAACAAATTCAAATTAAATTTCTTGAATTCTCGATTACCAATAATTATGGTAAATTGACATTTCTAATAGATGGATCAAACTCAATACTAAAAACTCTATGAGCACTAAGTTTTTCACAAACACCGAAGACAATACAGTTTTTCAAAAATTCAAAGGGATTTTAGATAACATGAAGGACGTCTACGCCTTTCATGCGGTAGCAGGCTATTTCAGGTCTTCAGGATATTTTGCTTTGCAAGAGCATTTGAAGGATGTTAAAGACATAAAAATATTGGTTGGAATAAATGTTGACCAAATGTTTGCAGATGCTCAAAGAAAAGGGTTGCTGTTTTTTGGTGATGAAGAAAAAACTAAAGAGGAGTTTTTGAAATGGTTTATTCAAGATTTACAGGAAGCTAAGTATTCTGAGCAAGTTGAAAATGGAGTATTAGATTTTATTCAAGACGTGATTGATAGGCGAATAGAAGTTCGAGCGCACAATTCTAAAGCTATTCACGCTAAATTTTATTTATTTCTTCCTAAAAAACATACAGAACATTCTGATGGATGGGTATTAATGGGGTCTTCCAACTTAACAGAGGCTGGTCTGGGTATTAAGAAATCACCTAATTATGAGTTAAACATTGCCTTGAAAGATTATGACGATGTAGAGTTTACAAAAGGTGAGTTTGAAATGTTATGGAACAAATCCACACCAATTCTCCCAGCAGACATTCAAGACTTCAAAAAGAAAACACATATCGGCCAAAAGTTTACGCCATTTGAAATTTATTTAAAATTACTAATCGAATATTTTGGAAAAAATATTGATTACGACCCTGATACTGTTGGAGACTTACCAAAAACATTTAAAAAACTGAGTTATCAGATTGATGCAGTTAATGAAGGTTTTCAAATGTTAATGGAGCATAATGGTTTCTTTTTAGCAGATGTTGTTGGATTAGGTAAAACAGTTGTAGCATCTATGATTGCCAAAAGATTTCTAGTTGCAAATGGCTCACTCAACACAAAAATATTAGTAGTTTATCCTCCTGCGCTTGAAAAGAACTGGAAAAGCACATTTAGACAATTCGGAATTGATAGACATACTAAGTTTATTACCAATGGTAGACTTGAAAAACTACTTAAAGGAGATGATTTAAATTATTGGGCAAAAGAGGATTATGACTTAATTCTTGTAGATGAGGCACATAAATACAGAAATCATACTTCACAAAGTTTCGGTTACTTGCAACGTATTTGTAAAGCTCCAAGAAATGGTAATGGATTGGTGAAAGGAAAAAACAAGAAAATCATTCTAATTTCCGCCACTCCACTAAACAACAGACCGCAGGATTTATATTATCAACTGCTTCTTTTTCAAGATGCTAGAAGAAGTACACTTCCTGTTACAAATTTACAATCGTTTTTTGGACCTATTATTCGTGAATACCGTGACATTATTAAAGATGCAGACCCCGACATTGCCAAAATAAGAGAATTGTATGGAGCAATAAGAGAAAAAATAATCTCACAAATTACAGTACGTAGAACAAGACGAGATTTAAAAAACTACCCCAAATACATTGATGATTTAAAAGAGCAAGGAATAATATTTCCTGAAATTGCTCCATTAAAGCCTGTCATCTATGACTTAGACTCAAAACTGGGTAAACTCTTTTATCAAACAGTTTTTTTCTTGACGGATAGCGATAAAATCAGTTACTTCAGATACCAAGCAATTGCCTATTTAAATGAGGATTTAAGAGATACTTATTACGACCAAGCTCTTTTAGTTTCGGGTGCTCTCGCTGGTATCATGAAAACGCTCATGATTAAACGATTGGAAAGCAGCTTTCACGCATTCAGAATTACACTGAACAATTTATTGGTTTCCTCTGAGCGTATGATTCAAATGTTTGAAAATGATAAAGTGCTCATTGCTCCGGACTTAAACATTAATCAGCTAATTGAAAAAGGTTTTTCTATGGAGGAAATAGAAGAATTAATTGTTGAACTAAGTGTTGAAAGTCCAAAAAACAACATTTTTAGTGCTGATGATTTTGAAGAAGAATTTATAATTGGATTGAAAAAAGATAGGGACTTATTGCAGGAACTTTTGGATGATTGGAACAAAGTAGAAGAAGACCCCAAACTTGATAAATTAGTTGAAGCTTTAGATAATGAATTATTTGACAAAGAAATAAACCCAACGGGGCAATTAATAATTTTCACTGAAAGTAATGATACCGCTAACTATTTGGCTGAAAAATTAGAGAATTACAAGGACAAAGGAATACTGAAAATCTCTTCCGAGAACAGAAAAAAAGTATTTGAGACTATTCAAAAGAACTTTGATGCAAATTACCCTGGTAAACGAGAAGATAAATATCAAATTCTGATAACAACGGATGTATTAGCAGAAGGTGTCAATTTGCACAGAGCTAATGTGTTGGTTAATTATGACACTCCTTGGAATGCTACGCGTTTAATGCAACGAACAGGAAGGATTAATCGAATAGGAAGTGTTGCAGGTGTAGTTTATAATTTCAACTTCTACCCTTCTCAACAAGGTGATGAAGAAATAAAACTGTATCAGAATGCACTTGTAAAACTACAAGGTTTTCATACTGCTTTTGGCGAAGACACACAAGTTTTTACACACGAAGAACTGGTTGAGCAATTTGAATTATTTAAAGAAGGAATGCCAGATGAAGAGGATAAACGTTTGCTTTATCTCCGTTTTATTCGTGAATTCAAAGACAATAACCCGAAAGAGTTTAAACGAATTCAGAAATTCCCTTTAAAAGCAAGAACCACTAGAAGCAATGAATCTGCAAAAAATACGGAAGCAAAAAATGCCACTTTGATTTTTTTAAAATCGCCTTACAAAATGGAATTTTACAAAGTAGCTACAGACAATGAAGTTTCTCCTTTGTCATTTTTAGAGGCTGCTAACCTGTTTGAAGCAAAAGCAAATGAGCAAGGATTAGATATACCCCCAATACATTTTGAGCACGTACAAGCAGCTTTAAAAGAATTTGACAATGATTTTCTTGGTGCAACTAATGAAGTGGTAACAACAACAGATAAGGCAGATGCTATTTCGGCACAAGCAAAGAAATTTTTAAGAGATTTTAAATCCATTACTAGAAATGCCAAGACTAAAAAAGCGGCTGATGCTCTAATGGATTTAATTGACAAAGGAACTTTCACTCCGCTTCCTAATGAAATACGAAAACTTAAAAGACAAATTGATAAAAAAACGATTTCCTACGGGCAAGCAGATAATTTGATTATTGGAATAGCCGAAAAATATGATGCTTTTGATAATAATGGAGATAGTGATGATTTTAAAGTTGATATTGATTTGAATATTTCTCCTGAAATTGTAATAACTGAAACCTTTAAGAACTAATGGAATTACAAAACTCAAAATACAGCTCATTAATTGATAACGTAGGTAAGTTATTAGCCGAAAGCAAGCATAAACTTGCTTTTCAGATTAATACGGCTTTAGTAACTACCTACTGGAATATTGGCAAACACATTGTTGAGTTTGAACAAGGTGGTGCTGATAAAGCAGAATATGGAAGTGAACTATTGATTCAACTTTCTAAAGATTTATCATTGAGCTATGGCAAAGGGTTTAGTAAATCCAACCTCTATCAAATGAGGAAATTCTACCTCACATTTCCAATATTCCAAACACTGTCTGGAAAATCTTCAATTAGTGAGACACCGTCTCACATTTTGTCTTGGAGCCATTATTTTGAAATATTAAAAGCTGATTCCGAACTTGAAATTAATTTTTATATCAATCAATCTAGTAACGAGAACTGGAGCGTACGAGAGTTGAAGCGTCAAATGAAAAGTATGCTTTTTCACCGATTGGCATTGAGTAAGGATAAGAAGGGAATAATTGAATTATCAGAAAAGGGAATTCAAACTCAAAAACCAGAGGATATTATTAAAGACCCGTATGTGTTAGAATTTCTAAATATTCCTCAAAAAGAAAAATATCTAGAAGGAGAATTGGAAGATAAAATAATTGAAAACCTTCAACATTTTTTATTAGAACTTGGCAAAGGTTTTGCTTTTGTTGGCAGACAATACAGAATGAATATTGGTAGCCGACATTTTTATGCTGATTTAGTTTTTTACCACCGAATTTTGAAGTGTTTCGTAATCATAGATTTGAAAAGAGGCGAAATTGACCACAAGGATATTGGACAAATGAACCTATATCTGAATTATTTTAAAAAGGAAGAAAATACTGAAGGTGATAATGTACCTATTGGTATTGTATTAGGTGCATACAAAGACCATGTTTTAATGGAGTACGCAACCGAAAATATAGACAACCAATTATTTGTGAGTAAATACCAATTGTACTTACCTAACAAAGAAGAATTGGAAAAAGAGCTCTCAAACATTTTAGAAGAATAAAGCAGGATGGAGAAAAAACAATTACATAAAATATTCAGCAAGCCATTTAATAATAATGATTGGCTAGACGTTCTTCAAAATGTATTTGGAGCTAAGCAATTATTAGCTCAACCCAGAGAAATACTTCTGCCAAGTAACGATAAAGCAAAATCCGCTTTTGAATTAGGAAACTTCACCACTTCTGACGACCGTATTATTGGTTTGTATCGCATAGAACTAAAGCCTGATGTTTGGCTAGAACGTAACAAAGTAGGTTTGCGTGAGTTGCTCCGAAATATTTACAAGTATGATGTAGATGGTGCAATCATAGTATTTGACCAAGGCGAAAAATGGCGTTTATCTTTTGTATCGGAAATAAAAGTATTGAATGATGAAGGGGAAGTAATAGAGCAAGCCACAGAACCCAAACGATACACCTACCTTCTTGGAAAAGACCAAAAAGTAAAAACACCTTCCGAAAGATTAAATAAACTGGCAGGAAAACCACTTGCCTTAAATGACATACTTGAAGCCTTTAGTGTAGAAGCCCTTAACGAAGAATTCTACAAAATTGTAGCCGAGTATTTTTACCAACTGATTGGTGGAAAAATAGGAAAAGGGAAGAAAGGTAAAGATTACGGAGATGGAATTTTACAACTGCCAAGCGTACCCAAAGAAAACCACCAAGTGTATCAAGAGTTTACCGTAAGACTAATTGGTAGAACGGTGTTTTGTTGGTTTTTGAAAATGAAAAAAGGTAGAAATGGAGAATCTCTATTGCCCGAAAGACTCCTTTCTTCAAAAGCAGTAATAAACAATACTGGCTACTACCACAATGTATTAGAACGTTTGTTTTTTCAGACATTGAATACTAAAATGAGTGGGCGAGTGGATAATTTACCTGATGGTTGTAATTTAATTCCATTTCTGAATGGAGGATTGTTTGAACCAGGTTTTGATGATTATTACAAAGCCAACAAATACACAAGATTATCCGAAAATTTAAACACACTAAAAATTGAAGATAAGTGGTTTCTCGAATTCTTTCAAGAATTAGAGAAGTACAATTTCACCATTGATGAAAACTCGGTTACAGATGTTGAAGTAAGTGTAGACCCTGAAATGCTTGGGCGAATTTTTGAAAATCTATTGGCAGAAATTGATCCTGATAGTGGCGAAACAGCTCGTAAAGCAACAGGTAGCTTTTATACTCCAAGAGAGATTGTAGATTATATGGCTACCGAAAGTTTAGTGCAATACCTGCACAATAAAACGGACTTGAAAACCGAAATACTCCGTCCTGTATTTAAAATGACAGAACAGGAACAACCAACATTTTCTGATACTGAACTGGAAAATATTTTAGATGCCTTAGACAAAGTAAAAATACTTGACCCTGCCTGTGGTTCGGGAGCTTTTCCTATGGGTGTTTTACAGAAAATTGTAATGGTACTGCAAAAGCTTGACCCTGAAGCCGAATGGTGGAAAAAAAGGCAACTCAAACGTATTACCAACCCCATTATTAAGAAAGCACTACGTGAAAAACTAGATGCCAGTAGTGTGGAATATGCTCGTAAGATTGGAATTATTCAAAACTCATTATACGGAGTAGATATACAACCCATCGCTGCAGAAATATCCAAACTGCGTTGCTTTTTGACCCTTATCGTAGATGAAAACATAGACGATAACAAAGAAAACAGAGGCATAGAACCATTACCTAACTTGGAGTTTAAGTTTGTAACGGCAGACACGCTGATGAAACTACCAAAAGAACAATTACAAACAGGCTTGTTCGATAACTTTGAGGAAATGGAATTACTCAAAGAATTGCGAGAAGAATACTTGCAAAGCTCTGGTAAAAAGAAAGGTAAGATAAAAGAGCGGTTTATTAAAGTGCAAACCAAAATGTTTAAAAACGAAATGCACTTGTTTTCCGACACTCAAAGCAGAGCTTACAAACTAAGTTCTTGGAACCCCTTTAGCCATGACAAAGCAGAATGGTTTGACCCCAAATGGATGTATGGTGTAGATTCTTTTGATGTCATAATTGGCAATCCGCCATACATAAAAGAATACACAAATAAAGGTGCGTTTGATGGTATTAGAGGAGAGGAATACTATCAAGGCAAAATGGATATTTGGTATTATTTCGCTTGCCACTTATTAGATATGTTACCTGAAAATGGAAACTTGACCTTTATCGCAACAAACAATTGGGTAACTAATTCAGGAGCTTCAAAACTTAGAAATAAAATTGCGAAAGATGGAAAAATCATTCAATTAGTTGACTTTGGTAATACAAAAGTATTTTCAAGTGCTGGTATTCAAACAATGATACTCATTGCTGAAAAAGATGCGACTGAAGAGGAGTATAAATTTGACTATAAAAAAATTGATTCTGACTCTGCTACGTTAACCGACTCATTTAATATGTTAAAAGGAATCGAAAATTCAAGGTATATTCTCGCTGAACCTACATTTAAAAGAGAAGAGTTTTTTGATAAATCGTTCTTATTTAATAGCTCTGAGAAGGATGTGTTATTAGATAAGATTAAAGCAAAACAAAACTTTGAATTGGACGCAAAAAAGGAAGTTGCCCAAGGTATTGTTCCTCCTCAAGATTTCCTAAACAAAAAAAATCAACAAATATTAGGTGGAGAACATAAAGTGGGTGAAGGAATTTTTATACTAAGTAAAGATGAATTAGATTTTCTAAATTTTAATAATAGTGAATTAAGCTTAATCAAGCCGTTTTATTCATCAAAAAGCTTAAACCGATATTATGGGGTTTCAAAAAATGAACACTGGATTATTTACACAGATTCAAGCTACAATGACACTCGAAATATCGAGCCATATCCAAAAATCAAGAAACATTTAGATAAGTATTCGGAAATAATTACCTCTTCTAATAAGCCTTATGGGTTACATAGGGCAAGAGTAGAAGATTTTTTTATTGGTGAGAAAATAATCTCTTTAAGAAAATGTAGTGATAGGCCTACATTTACTTTTACTGATTTTGATTGTTATGTTTCTCAAACTCATTTTGTTATAAAAACTAGTCGTATTGCCCAAAAATTCCTAACGGCACTTTTAAATTCTAGCCTAATTGAGTTTTGGTTAAGATATAGAGGGAAAATGCAGGGCTTCAATTTTCAAGTAGATAAAGAGCCTTTATTGAATATTCCAATCTTTGTACCTGAATCAACAGCAATCTTCTCAATAATTGTTGAGTATATCATTGCTATAAAAAAGTTAGACAAAGAAACTCAAATCAACCCTCACGTACCCAATTCTCACCTAGTGCAACTCTTTGAAGAGGTAATAGATGTAATGGTAATGGAGTTGTATTTTGAAGAGGATTTTGTAAGTGCGGGTATTGCGTTTATTAAATATGCCGAGCGAGATTTTAAAGCTATTGAACATTTAAAAACAGAAGAAGAACAGCTAGAAGTAATCCACCAAGCCTACCAAGTACTAAGAAAAAAAGACAATGAAATTCGCAACAACTTAAAGTTGATGAATATAAAACTAGCAGATATTGTAATGCCCATTAAAACTGCCAAGTAGATGAACAAAATTAAAAAGATAGTTTTAAAGAATTTCAAATTTTTCTATGGTGAAGTAAGTATAGATTTAGAAAGACAAAATGCCTTGATTTTTGGAGAGAATGGTAGTGGTAAAAGTTCTATTTATTGGGCATTGTACACATTTTTGCAGAGTGTCTACAAAGATAGCCCTCAAAAAGTACAGAAGTATTTTAACCAAAGTGACCAAAGCTTAAGAAACCGTTTTGCCGATGATAGCGAAGAAAGCTTTATCCAACTAGTATTTGAAGATTCTGTGAAGTCAATTAATGAAAAAACCATTTCAAACTCAACCGTAAACACAAAAACGGGCAATATAGTTAAACAAGCTGTGCTGGGTAGTGAATTAATCAATTACAAACTACTTTCTAAAATACACGATTTTAAAAACCCACAGCAAATAGACCTTTTCCCGTTAATGGATAAAGACACCTTAATGTTTATCAATTTTAGAGAAAACCTGATTAAATCTGACTAAACAGTAGGACCAGTCATTACACAATATGGGCGGGATTTCATTAAAAATGGCATGCTTCCTAGGGGTGAAATGTATGAACTACCCTACAAATCATTCAAAACTTGTCAAAGCGTATATTTTCCAAAATGCAAGCGAAAAGAAAGCTTTGACAAACCATAATAGTTGAAAGACATAGGAGTTTTGTAGCTAAATTGGAATTTCAGGTGTTTGATAAAAGTATATTAAAAACCTAGCAAAGTTAAATATACATATAGGATTTTCTAGATGGTATTTGAACTGATTTTCTCCAATATCGTATTTAATTTTAATTGTTAAAATTGTCTTTTGCCTGACATAACTCTCTTTTTATTAGATAATTAAAGTGAAGATTAAAAGGCCCAATGTCACCTCAAATACACTATTAGGATTTCTATAACAATAGGTTTGCTTCATAAATCAAAAACATAAAATGTTATGAAAAAACGTATTACACTTGTACTATTACCAGCTATCCTATTAGGATTTGCTTTAAACTCTTTCGGTCAATTGGTGATCACCGATCAAACAAATTATGTGACTTGGGAGCAAATGCTCTTGGCAAATGAAATAAATGAAAGTGGTGAGCCCTTTGCCGAAGACTTGGGGTATGATTTAGATTTATTGGATCCAATGAATTTGAATTCACCAGATTCTATTTCCTATACTTTAGGAATTGAAAATTACGAATACTCTCGTTATCAATTAGGAACTATTGTTTCTCAATCAGGTATGGGATTGCACATGATGTGGGCGCCAAGAATTAAACAAATGGCTGCCATGATTACCGACCCAAATTTTGATGGGTCTAACACGGGTGGAACACCAAACGGATTCAAAGAAGATGATTTTTTAATGGGAATGATTATGCATTTCGGTATGGCGGCAAATTCAATGGCACCTCAAAATGCATGGCCTCAATTTGCTGAGTTTAGTGGAGGTGACAATAATTTGCCGCAAGCAATTCAACCCAATTTTGCAACAGATTTTTCTTCGCTACATTGGGATAGAAGTAAAATGATAAAAGAGCTGAATCCTGCTGCTATGGGACAGACCATGATGAAACAATATTTATGGGCACAAGATATGTTAAGTGCTTTTCATGATTCTTTAGATGCTGGTATTGATGCAGATGGAATAGTATCTCCGGATTCTGCAAATGGTGCGTTTGACCCAACTAATAACGTATTTCTTGGTGGTGATGGTGCTGATGGTTTTATCGGACAAGTTTTAACGGCCGAGTCTATCAATAAAACCATGTTTATGGTGCAACAATTAGCGTATGATGGAACCAACTTAGGTATGATGGATTTAATGAGTTATAACCCTGCCAACGGAATCCAATATTTTCCTCACACCATTGCAATTACAGAAGCTGCTGTAGGAACTATGTTACCACCAGAAGTGGCTACCAAAACAGTAACCGATGCAAGTAGTCATTTAATGGATCAAGTATCTATGTTGTGGGCCACTAGTAGTTTTATGAACATGATGAATCCAATGGATACGTCTGATGCGGCTCACTTTGCATACAAAAATGTATTTGATGGTGATCCATTCCCAAATGCAATGTCAGTTACTGGAACTGCAGGTCCTTTTGACTTGATGGCTGGAACAAGCATGGCTATCATGATGAACTTAATGGCGATGCACCATGATAGTGTAAATAATGTTATGATTAATCAATCTACTTTAAATGCTTCTGGAATGCCAGTTATCGGCAACAAGGTAGATGTGTTAAGTTCTACTTATGCCATTGTTTCTTTAGGATTAGCTTCTCAAAATTTTGCCGGAATGCCTTTAGAAGCTCAAGCTTTGATGGGACTTAATGATCAAGCAACTTTTATTATGAATAACATGCAAGATACTGATGGCGGATTCTTTATGGATTTTACCATTGGTACCGGAGCAGTTACTTCTTCAAAAGGTTTGATGGCTACTGCAGCTGGAATTAGAGCTTTGTATACCGCCTTTGATGTAACTGGAAATACGGCTTACAAAACTGCTGCAGATAACGCGTATGATTATTTAATCAATTCTTTATATGATCCAACAGAAATGGTTTTTAAAGAAACTCCAACTGCTGTTCAAACTACCTATACTCCAAGTAAGGTAGCGATGATATCAGGAGCTATGCGTACTGCATCAATGATTGGTGGAAAAGCAAATTCGCCAATGATTTACACTCGATTCTTCAAAATTGTTGCAGGCGGAATGCAGTTAGCAGAAGCAGGAAAAACAGGTGAAACTGGTGGTGATTCTGATGGTGACGGTGTACCTTCCGTATTAGATGGAAACGCCAAAACACCTTATGTTTTTGCTACCACAGCAGTTTATGATTTTGCCACAGGCGTGAATGACTTGTCAGGAGCTTTAGGAAATTTAAATCTTCAAAATCAACCAAATCCTGCTCAAGGAATTACCGACATTACATTCAACCTTGCGGAACAAGCAACAGTTACCATTGAGGTATATGGAATGGATGGAAAACGTATCGCGATTTTAACGAAACAAAATTTCTCAGCTGGATTAAATCGCGTGAAATGGAATACTGAAAGTTTAAATTCTGGAGTGTATATGTACAAATTATCCACTCAAAAAGGTTCGGTAGTTAAAAAGGCGGTTGTAATGAACTAGTCAATAACTCACCTAATAGGAAAGGATGTTTCGAAAGAGGCATCCTTTTTTTGTGTCTTTTAAATTAGGACAATGCCAATTGCAGTTGAAATTGCGTTGAATAAGAAATTAGATAGCTATAACTTTTCTAAGCCTTTAATTTCGCGCGTTAGTGCTATCAATGTTATGGTAGCAGAAAGCGTATCTGCAATAGGGAAGGACAACCATATTCCGTTTATTCCAAAATAATTTGGTAATAGGTAAACCAAAGGAATTAAGAATAAGCCTTGGCGTGTAAGGGTCAAAAATAATGCTGGTTTGACTTTACCAATAGCTTGAAAATATGCCGCTCCAATAAGCTGAATGGGAACGAATGGGGTAACCAAAAAAACGATTAGAATAACTGGAGGAGTTAATGTAAGTAATTCGATATCGTTGGTGAAAATGTTTACCAAAAAGGTACGACCCGTAATAATAAGAATGAAAATAAGGACCGCAATGATAGTGGCGTAAATAATCGCTTTTTTAATGACCTCTTTTACACGTAAATAATCTTTTGCACCATAGTTATAACCTGCTATTGGCAACATCCCTTGGGCTAATCCTATTACAGGAAATAAAACAAACATGAGTACTCGGTTGATTATTCCGTACACTGAGATGTAAATTTCACCTCCATAATTGAATAAAGAATGGTTTAAAACAATGGATAAAACACTTACTGCTCCTTGACGCGCAAGAGTCACCAATCCTAAACTATTAATTTCATTTACAATTTCTCTTCTTAGTACCAAATGAGACCAATTGATTTTGATTTCGCTTTTGGAACTTGCCAAAAAGTAGGTTGCATAGGCGAAACTTAGAAAATAGGATATGGAAGTAGCCCAAGCCGCTCCCGCTAATCCCCATTCAAAATAATAAATAAAAATGGGGTCTAAAATAATATTAGCTATTGCAGGAACTAACATGATGTTCATCGCTACTTTTGGAAAACCCTGGGCTCTAATTACATTGTTTCCCATCATAGCGGGAGCTAAAAAAGGGACTCCCAAAAGGATGATGTGATAGTATTCTAATGCAGGATCTACAATAGAACCTTGAGCCCCAAATAGCGATAAAATTTGTTTATCCAACAAAAACCCAGGAATAACGGTAAAAATGATGAGTACCATAACCATCGTGATTTGATTACCGAAAGTAGCCGCTGCTTTATCCGGGTTTCCTGCACCTAATGCCCTAGAAATAATGGAGCCACCACCTACACCTATAGCCATGCCTACCGAAGAAATTAGGAAAGTAATAGGAAGTACAACGGTGATGGCTGCAATAGCCAAAGAACCTACCCATTGTCCTACAAAAATGGTGTCCACAATCATGTAAACCGACATAACTAAAATGCCTATAGAAGCCGGAACAGACTGACTAACTAGTAGTTTGTTGATGCTTTCGGTACCAAGTAATGAAGATTGGTTGTTTTCCATTTTATGCAGTTTACAATTTTGCTGGAAATGATAATTTCGCAAAAGAGTAGGTTGGCTGTTAACCTAATCTATCCTTTCACGATACGAGGTGAAGTTCACCTAAGCTTTTCGGTAATTATTTCCAGTTTTTTTAGAACTTCCGCCACTTTTAGGTTTTCCGTATCTGTTACCTCCACCAGCGCCACCACCGGTTTTTTTCCGACCAAAATTTTGTTGTTTTGGTTTAGGTTTAGTAGGACCAGTAGTTTCAGTAGCTTCAAATCCTTCTAACACCTTGGTGTTGATGGTTTCTTCTAATAAATTTTGAATATTTCGTAAATAATCTTTTTCCTCCTGACTTACCAAAGAAATGGCTTCACCACTTGCTCCAGCTCTTCCAGTACGTCCAATACGGTGAACGTAATCTTCTGGGATATTAGGTAGTTCAAAATTAACTACGTGAGGTAACAAAGGAATATCTAATCCACGAGCAGCAATATCCGTTGCCACAAGTACTCTCACATCTCCCGATTTAAATTCTTTTAAGGCTTTAATTCTATTGTTTTGTGTCTTGTTACCATGAATTGCAGAAGCAGAAATACCTGCTGAAATCAACGTTTTCGTTAATTTATTTGCGCCATGTTTGGTGCGCGTAAATACCAAAACTTGTTTCCAATCCCCTTCCGTAATCAATTTAACCAAAATAACTGGTTTTCTTCCTTTATCTACATGATACACGGTTTGATTAATTTTTTCAACCGTAGTATTTTCAGGAGTTGCTTCTACTAAAATTGGATTGTTCAAAGTGTTTTGAGCCAATTTTTTAATTTCTTTAGAGAACGTAGCTGAAAACAATAAACTCTGACGTTTTCTTGGTAGCAAAGCCATGATTTTGTCAATGTCACGCTTAAACCCCATATCCAACATACGATCCGCTTCATCCAATACTAAAATCTCAATATTGCGAAGAGAAAGAATCCCTTGATTTTCTAAATCCAATAATCTTCCGGGAGTAGCAATTAGTAAATCTACTCCTTGACGCAAAGTAGCTTCCTGTGGACGTTGTTTAACACCCCCAAAAATTACTGCGGTTCTAAATTCAATGTATTTACTGTATTCTCTGGCATTATCATAAATCTGAGCGGCCAACTCTCTAGTAGGGGTTAAAACAAGCGCACGAATAGGACGTTTTTTTTGTCCTTTGCTATTTGCCCAAGAAATCATTTCTAAAATAGGTAAAACGAACCCAGCGGTTTTACCCGTACCGGTTTGTGCAGATGCCAATACATCTTTTCCTTCCAAGACTAAAGGAATAGCTTTTGTTTGAATAGGGGATGGCTCGGTGTAACCTTTTTCGGCCACCGCTTTTAATATATTATTGGATAATCCAAGTGATTTGAATGACATAGTTGTGATGTTGATTGTAATTGGGAAATCCCAATTTTTGAGAATGCAATAATACGTTGAAGTAATTCGATTTTAACTATTTTTTCAATTTATCACACTTAACAAGCTTTTGGTAACAACTTGGGTGAAAACTAGGGGGATATCCACTTCTAAAATATAGATTTGTTTGAATCAAAAAATTCCACCACGATGAATAGTGCATTAGTATGTCTTTCAAATAAACCAGTTACTTCCTGCAAACGGTAATTCTATTAAAAAAAACTCAAAAAGATGAGATATTTATTGATATTGATTTTTAGCATTACATGGTTTGGCTGTAGCAAGTCTGCTGGAGTAGGAGGTAAAGCTACCATTATGGGAACTGTTGAAGCTATTTATATCCAAAAGGGAAGTTTTGATACCCTAAGCATTGAAGCTATTCCTGATTATCGCGTGTATATTGTGTATGGTGATGGAAATTTGCAAGATGACGATACTCGAACCAGTCCCAACGGAGGATATAAATTTGAATATCTAAATCCGGGAGATTATAAAATCTATTCTTTTTCAGAATCATTAGTGCTCCAATCCGGGTTAGAAGAAGTCTCAACAAAAGTTACCATCGGTAAGAAAGATACAGAAGTAACGGCCCCTAAACTAACTATTATACAATATATTAAGTGATTTCTGGAATAGGCCACATAATTTCATCATTACCAAGCATCACGCTAGAGGATTTAACTGCCGTTGATTTCGATTCGAGGGTGGATACCAAATTTGTTTTTCATTGCGATAAAATAAATGCGTTTTTAGAGAAAGTAAAAGATGATTTGGTGGTTTTGGAGGTAAATGACAAACGCCTTTTTGAGTACGAAAATTTATATTTCGACACAAAGGAATTTTCGTTTTTTCAGCACCATCATGCGGGTATTGCAAATAGAAGTAAGGTGAGAGCCCGAAAATATGATGCGGAGGGACCGTATTATTTTGAAGTGAAGAATAAAACAAATAAAGGTAAAACCATAAAGTATAGAATTCCATTGCCCCAATTTGAGGAATTTGAAACCCCAGAAACTGCGTATTTGGTAAATGAATATACGGGGCTCAATTTTAGGGAAATGCCTAATAAAACACGTATACATTATAAAAGAATTACGCTTTCCAACAAGGCATTGACAGAGAAACTCACGCTAGATTTTGAAATGACATCTTCTAATGATTCTGCTAGTTTTGAATTTAAAAATTTAGTTATTGCTGAAGTGAAACAAATTCACTATTCTAGCAAAAGTCCATATATTCGGACATTGAAAGAATTGAAAATATATAAAACCAGTTTTTCTAAATACTGTGCATCTGTATCCTTATTGAATACGACATTGAAGCAAAACAGATTTAAAGGAATACGGACAAACGTTAAAAAAATAGCAAATGCATAATTTCCACCACATTCTAATGCAAGTTACACCAAATCAATTTTTTGATTTTAATCTCACCGAGATGGCTACCTTAGAGCTAGGATCACGATTTTTACTGACCGCAGTAGCTTTAGCCATTATTATTCTAAAAATATATAAACCTACGCGAAAAGACCAAGAGTATATTTTTACGTATCTCATTTTTGGGCCTATTGTGTTTTTTATGGTGAATCTTTTCTCTCAAACTCAGTTAGGGGTGGGTTTTGCGTTTGGATTGTTTGCCGTGTTTTCTATTTTAAGATATCGAACCACTACCATTCCTGTAAAGGAAATGACCTATATGTTTACCGTAATTTCTATGTCGGTAATTAATGCCATTTCTACGGATTCGGTGTCTTTGGGAAGCTTGGTGATTATTAACGTTATCATTGTTTTGATTGTGTTTTTTACGGAAAAAACATTTTATAAAAAAGGGATTGAAACTCAAATTATTCTGTACGAAAAAATTGAAAATATTCATCCAAAACGAGCGCATTTGCTCCTAGAAGATTTGAAAGATAGAACCGGAAATGAGATCATTAAATTTGATGTATTAGAATCTGATTATTTAAGAGATTCCGTTCGCCTTAGAGTATATTACCGACCTGCAAAAATGTAATGAAAGTTAGAATTCTCATACTAATTGTTTTCCTTTTCATGGCTATGAATGGGTTCGCTCAGAATCAAGATTTTGGAATATGGACCGGGGTGAAAGTATCTAAGCAAATTGGTAAAAAGTTTAAAACTTTTGGAGAGGTGCAAGGACGTTTTTATCAAAATGCGACTACCTGGCAAAGTGCATTCTTTCAGACAGGTGGAAGTTATAAATTTGCAAAATGGTATAAACTAGGCATCACATATCGTTATACTAATTATGGAGAGGGAAATGCAAATAGATTTGATATCGATAATGTTTTTAAATATAAGATTGAGAAAAACACGTTTGAAATTCGTTTAAAATATCAAAAATCGTTTGTGACAAATAAAATTAAAGGTAACCGCTTTCGTATACGTTTCAAGTATGAATATAAGGTGAATAAAAAATTTATTCCTTACATCAAAGCGCAGTACTTTTACAGCCAAACTTATAATTTCAATAATTGGAATCAGCAACGATATACCTTAGGTGCCGTGATAAAGGTTGCCAAGAAAAATTATATAGATTTGTTCTATAATTATGAATTTGAATACAATGTAAACCGTCCGCAAGCCCAGTATACCCTTGGCCTTAAATATAAATTAGAAATTAAATAATGAAATATATAAAATACATAGTTCTTTCGTGTGTGGCGCTTTTGCCGTTTCAAATGGAAGCCCAAAATCTACGTATAAATGAGCTGATGCCGAATACGGGTATTACCATTTTTGATGGATTTGGCGAGTCTTCCGATTGGCTAGAGCTGTATAATAATTCAGCTAATCCTATTCAATTATCAGATTATTATATTTCAAATGATTTTAGTGATAAACTAAAATGGAAATTACCTTCAAAAACGCTCCAACCCAATGATTGGATAATTGTTTTTTGTTCAAAATTAGATTTGTATACCCCTGAATACCACGCTAATTTTAAATTGAAAAACGAAACAGATACCGTTGGTATTTTCTATAAAGATGGTTCCACAATAGACGTTTTGGCCTACGATTCGATGCCAGTAGATGTATCGTATGGTAGAAAACAAGATGGAAGTAATAACTTGTTTTATTTTAACGCTCCTTCTCCTAATGCGACTAATAACAACGTAATTGGGTACAATTGTATTTTAAATGAGCCCGTAGTAAATGTAGCATCTGGGTTTTATTCTAGTCCCAAAATGGTTAATGTAACTCATTCGGTAAGTGGGGCTCAAATACATTATCGTACGGATGGAAGCATGCCAACTGAATTGGACCCGGTGATAAATGGAAATCTCAACCTTTTTACAGATTATTCACCCAACAAATTTAGTGTGATACCTACCAACCCCGGATTGAATGCGCCCACTGGGTTTTATTCTGTCTTGAGAATGAATAATAGGGGATGGTTGCCCCCGCATGGAAATCAGCAAAACATAAATGTACTCAAAGTTAAAGCGTTCAAATCAGGCTGTATTTCAAGCCAAGAAGTCACCCGAACGTACGTGTTGGACGATGGGAATATTGATTTCCCAGACATGCCTATTATTTCTTTACAAGCAGACAGTTCAGATTTATTTTCTAATGACACTGGAATTTATGTATATGGAAATAAATATTTAGGCAATTACCTGCGTAGAGGTTCGGAATGGGAGCGACCAATGCATCTTACCTATTTTGATGAAAACAAAAAGATGCTAATTGACCAAAAATTAGGTGGCGAATTGCATGGAAATGGATCACGTCATTCCACCTATAAAAACTTTAGGGTTTCCTCTAAAAGCATGTACGGTAATGGAGCGATAAAGGCCGAATTATTTGATGATTATGAGATTGAAAGTTTTGAGCATCTTATTCTTCGTTCACCTGGGCATCGACCGGATTGCATTTCACGTGATGAATTAGCTGCTAGATTTACTGAAAATATCGGTTTTGATTTTCAGCATTTCAAAACTTCAATTATGTATGTAAATGGCGAGTATTGGGGCATAAATGTAATGAAAGAGCGGTTTGATGAAGATTTGCTTTCGGAGAAATATGATATGGATGAGGAAGAGGTTGTAATGTTGGAATCCAGTGGGAATTTAGAACACGGTATAGATTCGGATACCGCGCATTATAGGGATATGATTCGGTTTGTTCAAAATAATTCATTGGATGATACCGCAAATCTTAATTATTTGAATACCCAAATGGATATGGAGAATTACCTGGATTTCATGAGTTCCGAAATATATTTAGGTAACGGAGATTGGCCGTATAATAATATGCGTTTTTGGAGAAAGCGAGTGGCGTATGACGATTATGCTAGTAAAGGGCATGATGGTCGCTGGAGATGGTTGCTTTTCGATTTAGATGGCGGTTTTGGTGGTACCTGTGAGGATGTTTTTTATACCATAAATAACGTTTCAAGGGCGTTATTGGATACGGGTATTTATGCTAATTACACCAAGCTATTCATTGGTTTTTGTCAATGGGAAACCTCCCGGAATATGTTTATTAATCAAGCATGTGACCGTTTAAATTCAAATTTCAGACCTTGGGTGACACAAAAAAAGTTGGACGAGGTAGTGGATAATTTAAATCCAAATATGTTGGACCATGTAAAACGTTGGGGGTATCCCTCTGTGAGCACTACTTTAGTAGATAGAATGGCGGAAACTCCAAGTTTAACCAAATGGAATTATTTAGTTGGAAAACTGAATAGCTATGTGTTTTTACGGAATGCCCTTGTTAGGAGGCACATGCAAGAACAGTGGGGTTTGGCAGATTCCTCATTGATTACCGTTGATGTGAATGATGCTCAAATGGGATATGTGCAAATAAATTCTCTACACTTAACAGCAGAATTGGAAGGAGTAAATGCGTCTGTTTACCCCTGGAATGGGCAGTATTTTGATTCTATAAATATTCCCGTAAAGGCACATGCTTTTCCTGGGTATAGGTTTAAAGAATGGACTGGAATACCCATGCTTTCGGCTGATACTTTTATCAATGTTTCTAGTGATACGACTCTGGTAGCCATATTTGAAATTGACCCTAATTATGTTGCTCCTTTGCCAATTGTTATAAATGAAATTCAAGCATGGAATAGTTCTACAGTATTTGACGAGAACTTAAAATACAGCGATTGGATTGAACTGTATAACCCAAATAATGTGGATATAGACATTACAGATTATTATTTGACTGATAATAAGGATAAGCTGAAAAAGTATTGGATAGGTCCGAATAAAACAGTGATTAAAGCAAAAGATTGGATGGTTTTTTGGGCAGATGGCGTAACAGGAAAAGGACAAAATCATACGAATTTCAAACTAAGTAAGGATGGTGAATTAGTTGCATTGGTTGCGCCAGATGGTGGTACAGTTGTAGATTCTATTCGATATGGTGCGCAGTTAGAAAACCATTCCTACGGACGTCAATCGGATGGTTTAGCCACTTGGATAGACTTTTTGTATCCGACTCCTTTTTATAGTAATTTGTCTACGAGCGTAGAGGATATGGAAAGTAAGGAGCCGCTTATGGTATTTCCAAATCCAGTGAACGGGGATATGGTCTATTTCAGCCAAACCATTTCTGGGGAGCTGTATTCCGTGACTGGAGTACTAGTAAAAACCTTTAGGCATGTAAACTCTCTTCAAGTTGGGGAATTAACCAACGGAGTATATGTATTACGAAATTCGGTATCTGGAGAAAGTGTTAAAATAATGATTCAATAATTCATTACTCCTTTCTCTTTTTTAAAATGTGAGAATTCTTAAGGTGATTTATAGGATTTGCCCTATCCCAAAAAGAATTGCGTAAAGTAAAGTACTTAGTGCTTGTATTTTTAATAACGGGTCTAATCCTTTTGGTTCGGTAGTGTTATACGTCTTAATTACTACCATAGCTAGCGGAATAACACTAACCCAATACAACTGTTGCCATAATCCAGAACCAAATAAGGTGGTGTAAATACCCGACAGCCCAATGGAACCAACAAATAGCAGCATTTGATATTTGCGAGCGTTTGTGTAACCAAGTTTCACTGCTAATGTGATTTTTCCGGAAGCTTTATCGTTTATTATATCGCGAGTATTATTTAAGTTTAAAACACCAGCACTTAATAGTCCGAGGGAACTAGCGGGTAAAAAAATGCTCAAATCAATGGTTTGAACATGTAGGAAGTAAACCCCAACAACCGAAACCCAGCCAAAAAAAATGAATACAAATACATCGCCAAGACCTTGATATCCGTAAGCAGATTTACCAACAGTGTATTTTATGGCTGCCCAAATAGCAAACAATCCGATAATGAGGAAAACTAAAGCATACAATATTTTTGCAGAACCAAAACTCAACCAAAGTAGAAAAACACCAGAAATTAAGGAGAGAAATCCAAATAAATAAAGGGCCGATTTCATTTGTGATTCTGAAATATCTCCGGATTGCAATGCTCTTTCTGGACCTACCCGTTCATCGTTATCAGTACCTTTTGAAAAATCACCGTAATCATTGGCAAGATTGGATAACACTTGCAGTAAAATGGACGTTAATAAGGCAATGACGGTAATTTGCCATTGGTGCTGATTTTTGGAAGCTGCCAAAAAAGAACCTAAAACAATACCTGCAATCGCTAACGGAAGGGTGCGAAGCCTAAAAGCGCTCACCCAAGCTTTGTAATTAATCATGTTATTCTAATCGTGTTACGGAACTTACACCTTTAATCGCTCTAATTTTTTCTTTGACCGATTTTAAATGAGAAGTATCATTAACATAAACAGTTATAGTTCCTTCAAACAATCCGTTTTCGGTAGAAAAAGAAATAGAACGAATGTTTACCAACATATCGTTAGATATGATCTTGGTTATTTCATTTACAATTCCTTTTCGGTCAAATCCGGTCAATACCATACCCGATAAAAATGAAATGGTTTCATTGGAATCCCATTTTGCTTTAACCGCTCTGTACCCATAGTTGGACAGTATTTTCACGGTATTATCGCAACTTACACGATGGATTTCAATTTCTCCATTATTAGCTACAAATCCAACCACGTCATCTCCAGGAATTGGGTGACAACAGGTTGCCAATGCATAATTTAATGCGGTTTGTTTTCCCAAAACCAATTCTGATTTTTTTCCGGTGGTTTCAGATACAATTTTGTCAAGGCTGGTTATTTTTTTTAACCGAGGTTTTGAAGTAATAATACCATCTGTCACTTTTAATCTACTTAAGCGATTAAGGTGGATACTTTCAATTCCAATTTTATAAAACATATTATCCACCAGATTAACCCCATAAAAAGTGGAAAGAATCTGATAGTTTTGTTTCACTCGCTTAATTCCATATTTTTTCATAGCCAAACCAAGAGTGGTTTTGCCAGTTGAAATAATGTTTTTTCGCTCAATTTTCAGGTAGTCCTTAACTGCAGCTTTGGCTTTTGACGTTGTTGTGAATTCAAGCCATTCCGCTTTAGGTCTTTGGGCTCTGGAAGTAATAATCTGTACCTGGTCACCACTGGACAGGGTGTATCCAATGGAAACCATTTTTTGACTCACTTTTGCCCCAATACAAGTATTTCCAATTTCGGAATGAATCTCATAGGCAAAATCCAAAACAGTTGATTTATGTGGCATGGATCGTATGTCTCCTTTTGGGGTAAAGACAAAAATTTCCTTGGCAAATAAATTCAATTTAAAATCATCCACAAATTCAATTGGGTTGGAGGAGGCACCTTCCAACAAATCTCGTACGCGTTGCATCCAACTATCAAATGCATCACTTGTTTTGTCTTTGTATTTCCAATGGGCTGCTAATCCACGTTCAGCAACTGCATCCATGCGTTCAGTTCTAATCTGTACTTCCACCCATTTACCACCAGGACTCATAACTGTGGTATGCAATGATTCGTATCCATTGGCCCGAGGGGTTGAAATCCAATCCCTTAATCGGTCTGGGTTAGGATTGTAATAATCTGTAACCATTGAATATACTTTCCAGCAAAGTGCTTTTTCATCTTCAGAATCCACGTTTAAAATTATTCTAATGGCGAAAATGTCATATACTTCCTCAAACTTCACCTTTTGTTCACGCATCTTAGTCCAAATGGAAAAAATGGATTTCGGCCTGCCCTGAATTCGGAATTTTATCTTGGATTTAGTTAACCCATTTTTTATGGGTAGCGTAAATTGGTTGATAAAGCGAGTTCGAACCTCTTCCGATTTATTTAGTTTGGTCCTAATATCTTCATAAATTGCAGGGGCCTTATATTTTAATGCCAAGTCTTCCAGTTCAGATTTTAGTTTGTGAAGACCCAAACGATGTGCTAGTGGGGCATATATGTAAAGTGTTTCGGATGCGATTTTGAGCTGCTTGTCCTTTCGCATAGAATCAAGGGTTCTCATATTATGCAGACGATCTGCTAATTTTATAAGCACCACACGAATGTCGTCCGCTAAAGTTAGAATTATTTTCCGGAAATTAACAGCTTGAATAGAATTCTCCCGCTCAAATACAGCCTCTATTTTAGTTAATCCATCAATAATTCGAGCTTCTGTTGGTCCAAAGTAGTCGTCAATATCTTCAATCGTTAAACTGGTATCCTCCACCACATCATGAAGTAGGGCACAAACGATGGATGTGGTACCCAAACCAATTTCTTCTGCAATAATTTGCGCTACTTCTAAAGGGTGAAAAATATAGGCTTCACCAGATTTTCTTTTTACTCCTTTATGCGATTCATTGGCTATGTCAAATGCCTTTCTGATTTTTCTTACATCATCTTTCGACTGAGAAAATCGAGCACTTTTTAATAATTTGCGGTAAACCTTAGCAATTTCATTTTCTTCTGTTGAAAGTACTTGTTTCTCCTTATTTGCCATGAAAAGTAATTTTTTATTTAATGGATGGGTCAGCTGGAAGGACTTTCCCTTTCACTTCGCCAAAACCAATTCGTGTTGTTCCATTGGTACAGTGTCCTCGCATGATTACTGTATCATTGTCTTGAATAAATCTTCGTTCTGTTCCATCTTTCATGGTTACAGGTTTGGTCCCTTTCCATGATATTTCTAACATGGAGCCATAAGAGTCGGGGGTAGGCCCAGAAATAGTTCCAGATCCCATTAAATCTCCAGCTCTCACATTACATCCATTTACCGTATGATGCGCTAATTGTTGACTCATATTCCAATACATGTATTTGAAATTTGATTTGCTTACACGAGTTTCCTGTCCATTTTCCGGCTGAATAAATACGTCTAATTCGATATCATAATTTTTTTGACCTTCATATTTTAAGTAATCAAAAACCTCTGGTTTTTGAACAGGACCATCAGTTTTAAAAGGTTGTAGTGCATCCAAAGTAACGATCCAAGGGGATACGTGAGAAGCAAAGTTTTTGGCTAAAAATGGTCCAAGAGGAACATATTCCCATTTTTGAATGTCTCTTGCTGACCAATCATTAAACAGGCACATTCCAAAAATGTAATCTTCTGCTTCATCTGTAGAAATTCGGTCACCTAATCGATTTGCATCATAGGTAATAAAACCCATTTCTAATTCAAAATCAACAAGTTTAGAAGGACCGAAAATCGGTGGCTCTTGATCATTTGGTTTGGTTTGTCCGTAAGGACGTTTAATATCGGTACCAGATATAATTACGGAAGAAGAACGACCATGGTATCCTACTGGTATATGTAGCCAATTTGGTAATAAAGCGTTGTTGGGATCTCTAAACATGGTACCTACATTTGTAGCATGTTCCCTACTTGAATAAAAATCAGTATAATCACCAATCTCTACGGGTAAATGCATCGTAACTGCTGAGGCGTCATGCAGGATTGAATTCCGATGAGCTTCATTATCTCTCAATTCGCCATTATTTTCTTCAAATATCTCAGAAATTCGATTACGAAGTGCTCTAGTTCCTTCTTTATGAGAATCCATTAAAATGTTTAATGAATGGTAGTCAAAAGCTAGTGGATCTATATCTAACCCATCCAGATATCCTAGGTTATCCAATTCTGATAAATCAATAAGTGTATCTCCAATAATGGTGGCCACTCGTTCATTTAAATTGGTAGTAGAAAAAATTCCAAAAGGAATATTTTGAATTGGAAAATCAGAGCCTGCAGGTACTGGAATCCAAGATTTTATTTCGGGATTATTTGCTTTAATAGTCATTTTAAATATTATTTGCGCAATGGGCGATGTCCCATTAATTCGTTAACTTTTGTTTTCACTTCCTTTTTATTGGATTCGTTTTCTGGATCAGACATGACTCTATCCATTAATTCAACAATTTCTGGGATTTCTGACTCCGTAATGCCTCGACTAGTGATAGCTGCAGTTCCCACTCGAATTCCAGAAGTTATAAAAGGAGATTTATCATCAAATGGAACCATGTTTTTGTTGACCGTGATATCTGCCTCAATTAGTGTGTTTTCCGCCAATTTACCGGTGATATTTTTTGAACGTAAATCAATTAACATGCTATGATTATCCGTTCCATCCGAAATTATTTTATATCCTCGTTGAATAAATTCATCTGCCATCAAAGTAGCATTCTTTGAGACTTGAATCATGTAGTGTAGGTAATCATCTGATAATGCTTCCTTAAACGCCACTGCTTTGGCAGCAATTACATGCTCTAAAGGACCACCTTGAGAACCCGGGAACACCGCAGAATCAAATAAAGCACTCATTGGCCTAACGATTCCCTTCATAGTCTTGATTCCTAAGGTATTTTCAAAATCCTTGCCCATCATAATAACGCCACCTCTTGGTCCTCTAAGTGTTTTGTGCGTGGTACTAGTTGCCACGTGAACGTAAGGCATTGGGTCATTTAGTAACCCTTTGGCTATAAGGCCTGCTGGGTGCGCAATATCAGCCATTACAAATGCGCCAATTTCATCGGCTATTTCTCGTACTCTTTTGTAATCCCAATCTCTTGAATATGCAGAAGCACCGCAAATTATAACCTTAGGTTTTTCTTCCTTGGCTTTACGTTCCATCATATCATAATCCACACGGCCTGTCTCACGATTTACGCCATAAAAAACAGGACGATACATTTTTCCAGAAAAGTTTACAGGAGATCCATGTGTAAGATGTCCGCCATGCGATAAATTAAAACCTAAGACCGTGTCTCCAGGTTTAATCATTGCCATTAGTGCCGCATAATTTGCTTGCGAGCCACTGTGCGGTTGAACATTGGCGTATTCTGCATTAAAAAGCTCTTTTAATCGATCAATCGCTAATTGTTCTACCTGATCTACGATTTCACAACCGCCATAATATCTCTTACCAGGATATCCTTCAGCGTATTTATTAGTCAATACGGAGCCCATGGCATCCAACACATCTTGACTAACAAAGTTTTCAGAAGCAATTAGTTCAACCCCTTCTAATTGACGGTTTTTTTCTTGATTAATCAAATCAAAAATCAATTTATCTTTATGCATGTAATTGTATATTAAAACAGAAATTATTGATCACGAATGTACAAAAATACGCCCTTAGATTAATTAATAAATTTACGTATTTAAGAAGGGAAGTTTGAAAATTTAAGGAGTTTTTTTCTAACGTTTTTTTATTCGTCTTGTTCTACCATAAAATTCCTGTCTTCTTGGAAGTTTATGCTTTTTTTGACCTGAACGAATTCGTTTACTATAATAAATCATTGTTGTTAAGTACCCATCATTTGAATTTGGATTACCCCTAGTTTTACCTTCTGGGTACAAATTGGGGTCATTGGGATCAGTTTGATACCCACGATAAGAAGCGGCCAATCCTCCTGGATTGTCAGCAAACAAAGCAGCATCCGGATACACTGTACTTACATCATCCAAATAATCGGTAAACGTAACGCGATAATTTATGTTAATACCAACCCGATGTACTCTATAACCAGAATATTTACCTTTAAAGGAAACAAAAAATCCAGTAGACATAGGAATTACTATTTGAATTGGAGAGTATATATTATCGGGTCCTTCTGTTGCTAGCGGTCTTAATTTGACATTGGTAGCTCCAAACTTTCCAATAGGATCACTATATAAAACCCCAAATCCTGTTGCAACAAAGACATGTAAATCGGCTACAAATCTTCTTCTTCCCCCAAGATCATTAATAATCAGCGGATGATATTCCATCATCGCCAAAGCTTCCACCATGTTATTATGAAAATTTAAATTTCGGGTAGTTCTACCGGTGTTTGGCGATAATTTATCATCTCCACTTATATAAATATAACTTAATTGAGCTTTAGCATAAAAACGATAGTCAATCATTCTTCGGGTGAACCCAGAGAATGAAAAACCTGTGGATTTTAACATAATATCTGCAGGGCCCTTTTGTCCATTGGGCTTTACACCTCCAATGTCACCAAAATAATTTGACGAACCAAATCCGCCTCCTACTTCCCAAGTAAGATTTTGCGCGGTGGTAAAAAGTGAAAAAGACACAAAAAGTATCGTGTATAATATCCTCATAGGATTAACTCATCCATATTTAATCTCAATGCTAAAAAGGCATTGACGTTAATAATTCCCCAAAAAGTTCATGAGTTTCTCAGGCTCATGTTTGCAAAATTGGCTCTCAAAAGAGTTACATTTGCGCTACGAAAGTAAGGACTATGAATAGAATTACAAAACTATTTAATATTGAAAAACCAATAATTCAGGCAGGAATGATTTGGTGCTCTCCTTGGCAACTAGCTTCTGCAGTAAGTAACCATGGTGGATTGGGTATAATTGGTGCTGGTTCAATGTATCCTGATGTGCTTGAGGAACATGTTGTTAAGTGTAAAAAAGCTACGAAGAATCCCTTTGGAGTGAACCTACCTTTATTGTATCCGGATATCGAAAAACATATCCAAATTATTATTGATAATAAAGTACCGGTGGTATTTACTTCGGCTGGTAATCCAAAAACTTGGACTAATAAATTAAAGGAGAATGGAATTACTGTAGTTCACGTAGTTTCTAGCTCAAAATTCGCTGTAAAATCTGAATTGGCTGGTGTTGATGCTGTTGTTGCTGAAGGTTTTGAAGCCGGTGGGCATAATGGTAGAGAAGAGACCACCACCCTAACCCTAATCCAAAAAGTTGTTGATTCTGTTTCTATTCCTGTAATTGCTGCGGGTGGAATTGGAACTGGGAAGGCTATGCTAGCGGCCATGGTCTTAGGCGCGGAAGCGGTACAGATAGGTTCTAGGTTTGTTGTTGCCAAAGAATCATCCGCACATGAAAATTTTAAAAAAAGAGTGATAGAAACGAATGAGGGAGATACTACGCTAACCTTAAAGGAATTAACTCCAGTGCGTTTAATACATAATGAGTTTTATCAAAAAATTGAAGAAGGGTATCATGAAAAATTCGATTCTGAACAATTAAAACATTTATTAGGCAAAGGTAGAGCTAAACAAGGAATGTTTGAAGGAGATTTGATAGAAGGTGAATTGGAGATTGGTCAGGTTGCAGCTTATATTACAAAAATTCAATCCGCCTCAGAAATAATGGATGAAATTTTAGATGAATTTAGAGCCGCAAAAAAGCAACTTTCTGATAGTAATTTCGACTTTTAATAAGAATAAACTAGACAAACCTCCGTTACGCGTAAACAATGAAGCAAAGCATATTTCGTAATTACAAAATCCAGTGGGTTATTCTTTTTCTTGGGTTTCTTGTTAATTTAAGAACTTTGGCTGTCGTATCAGCGCCAGATTTGAAATGCTTGTCAGTAGATAATTCTGGGAATTCCACTCTTTTATGGGTCGCACCAAATGATCCAAGTGGCGAGTTTGTAAATTACACCGTTTTTGTTGCTACGGCATTGACTGGACCCTATAGCCCTAATGTGGTGAATAATATTAGTACTTTGCAGTATACCGATATAGTAAATGACGCGAACATAGGTGTAGTTTATTTTTATGTTCAAACTGAATATAATGACGGATCTGGTGTTCAGTCTTCTGCTTCCTCGGACACAGTACAAACTATGCTTCCTATTTTTAATGGAGTTACGGATTCTACAAATACGGTGGACTGGTTACCGGTATTCTCTCCAAATAATGCCACTAGCACTGGCGTTTATTCCATTTTTCGAAAAATTGGTTCAACTGGTTCGTTTGTGCAAATGGGCAGTGCCAATTATGGATTCGAAACCTACAATGATTCATTTAAAGTTTGTTCTGATTCGATATACTATCGAATTGAAATTTCGGATAATTCTGGATGTGTTTCTAAATCAGCTGTATTAGTGGATTTATTTGAGGATAATACACCACCTAAAACTCCATTTTTTGATTCTATCACGGTTGATCCTGTTTTAAATCAGGTGAATTTGGGATGGACCCCTTCTACTTCTTTAGATACAAAAGGGTATTCCGTATTATACTGGACCAAAGCGACCTCAAGTTATATAATTCGCGATACGATTTGGGGAATAAATAACACCAATTATCAAGAGTCGTTGGCTGTGATTAATCCTAAATTGGAGTTTGAACAATTTACTGTAAATGCTTTCGATAGTTGTTTTGACCCCAAAGCGAATACATCAGCAGCGGCCGATGCGCAAAGAACTATTCATTTAAAAGTGGTTCCGAATAATTGTGAAAATACCGTTTCGTTAATTTGGACACCCTACATGAATTGGCTCGATTTAGAGCAATACGAAATTTTGGTTTCTGTAAGTGGAAGTCCTTATAGTGTCGTAGCTACTGTTCCTGCTTCTGACACTACGTTTACCCATCAGAAAACGAATGATTTAGAATTGTTCTGTTATAAAGTACGGGCGGTAGCTAAAAACAGAAAAAGAACTAGTAGTTCTAATGAAAAATGTGCTTTGGCTAACTCCCTGGTTGTCCCTTCGAAGCAATACTTTAAACAAATAACAGTAGTGAATAATGATTATATTCATATCTCTTCTTTAACGGATACCACCTTGCCTGCTACAGCATATGTGCTATATAGAAGTTTAGAGCGATTTGCAAATTTCTTTGAAGTATCTCGAATTCCATTTAAAAATTCATCTGTTGTTGAAATGGATGATTTTGAGTCAAGTGTGGATCAAACACTTTATTACTATCGGGTTGGGATAATTGATACCTGTGGGAGTTTAATGTTTATTTCAAAATCAGGTAACTCAATATTTCTGGAAGGAACCTTAACGGATGATTCTCTTCAGGTCACGTTAAATTGGAATGATTATATAGGCTGGGATACCGTTGGTTCTGGAGTGGGGAGATATATGATTTATATGAATTTAGATGGGAATCGGATGTTGGTGGATTCTGTAGATAAATTCACAACGAATTATACCTACCCATTTTTGAATGATATTACCAAAGGAGCTAATTTTTGTTTCGAAATTGAAGCACGAGAGGGAGAGGGAAATAGATTCAATTTGAGAGATACAGCAATTTCTAATCGGGTTTGCTTTACTAAGAATTTAAATGTTTTTGTGCCAAATGCGTTTAGACCAACAGGGCGAAATCCTATTTTTCAGCCTGTGGTGAGTTTTGGTGAAATTGCAACCTATTCATTAGTTGTTTACGATCGATGGGGACATCAAGTATTTGAAACTAAGGACGTATTTCTGGGTTGGGACGGAAAAATAAATGGAAATGACGCTGAATTTGGGGCCTATGTGTACGTTATAAATGTGTCTAATTTTACAGGAGCTACGTATCAAAAATCGGGAACTTTTGTATTGTTAAGATAGTTTAATTAACCCTACTTTATATAGCGCCTAAGAGCGTAAATCTTACTACTTTTGTGAAATTTTATTTTCGACAATTTTACAACCATTATGGATACATTATCAGTTAGAGTTATAGGGGAAGGATTAACATACGATGACGTTTTGTTAATTCCGTCATATTCGGAAATTTTACCAAGAGATGTAAGTGTAGCTTCCAAATTTTCTAGAAATATTTCTATCAATATTCCTATTGTTTCTGCAGCTATGGATACGGTAACCGAATCTAAATTGGCTATTGCTATAGCACAAGAGGGAGGCATTGGAGTGCTGCACAAGAATATGACCATTGAGCTGCAAGCTAAGGAAGTAAGAAAAGTAAAAAGATATGAGAGTGGAATGATTTTAGATCCCATTACCATATTAATAGACTCTACCGTTGGGGATGCATTGGCTTTAATGCATGAGCATTCTATTGGAGGAATTCCAGTTGTAAAAGGTGATTTAACTCTTATAGGTATTGTTACTAATAGAGACCTTAGATTTGAAAAAAATATGTCTCGGTCGATTTCGGAGGTAATGACTAAGGACAATCTAGTGACTATTCAAAAAGGTGCAGATATTACCACGGCAGAAAGTATTTTACAGCAATATAAAATTGAAAAACTACCTGTAGTAGATTCCGATAATAAGTTAACCGGGTTAATAACTTTTAAGGATATCGTAAAGGCTAGACTTAAACCAAATGCTTGTAAAGATTCTTTTGGAAGATTACGTGTTGCAGGTGCGGTTGGAGTAACACCAGACACTTTACAACGTGTGGAAGCATTAGTGAATGCGGGTGTTGATGCTGTTGTGGTAGATACTGCCCATGGTCACTCTAAAGGAGTGATTGAAATGGTGAAAAAGGTAAAGGAAACCTACAAAACCATTGATGTTGTTGCCGGAAACATTGCGACTGTTTCTGCTGCTAAAGCTTTGTTAGAAGTGGGTGTGGATGCAGTAAAAGTTGGAATTGGCCCAGGTTCTATTTGTACAACACGAGTTATTGCGGGTGTTGGAGTACCTCAATTCACCGCGGTAATGATGGTTGCAGAAGCCTTAAGAGGAACAGGGGTTCCGGTAATTGCAGATGGGGGTATACGATATACCGGTGATATTGTAAAAGCATTAGCAGCTGGAGCATCTTCAATTATGGCAGGATCTATGTTTGCCGGTGTGGAAGAGTCACCAGGTGAAACCATTTTGTACCAAGGACGAAAGTTTAAATCATACCGAGGTATGGGTTCAATTGAAGCTATGCAAAAAGGATCAAAAGACCGTTATTTTCAGGATACCGAAGATGATATTAATAAGTTAGTACCTGAAGGTATTTCCGGACGAGTGGCCTTTAAAGGTGGCATTGAAGAAGTGCTATATCAACAAATTGGTGGTATTCGAGCTGGAATGGGATATTGCGGAGCTAAAAATTTGGAAACATTGGCGAAAGCTGAATTCGTCAAAATTACTTCAGCTGGAGTAGTAGAAAGTCATCCACATGATGTTTCAATTACCCGTGAAGCACCTAATTATTCAAGAAAGGGATAACATTAAATCTTTAGTTAATATGAACTTAAAACATGTTTTAACCGGAGTGGCTTTATGCACAACCGGACTTTTATTTGCACAAAATCAAGAGGATGTATTGCTAACTATTGAAGGAAACAACATTACTGTTTCCGAATTTATGGCAATCTATAATAAGAATAATGTTGAAATACAATCGGCTGATAAAAAGAGTGTTGGTGAATACCTAGATCTGTATCTTAATTTTAAATTGAAGGTGCATGATGCGGAAGTTCAAGGGTATGATACCAATTCTTCGTTCCAAAATGAACTGAATGGTTACGTTGATCAGCTGGCAGCTCCCTATTTGGTAGATAACCAATTTACTGAAGGGTTAATAAAAGAGGCATACGACCGTTCTAAAGAAGAAGTGAGAGCAAGTCATATTATGATAAAAATAAGTGAGAATCCTACTCCGGATGACACTTTAAAAGCTTGGAACAAGGCATGGGACGTATACAAGAAAGCAAATTTGGGAGTTGGTTTTACGGAGTTAGCAGAAAAATATTCTGAAGATCCTTCAGTAGAACAGAATAAAGGTGACTTAGGTTATTTCTCAGCTTTTAGAATGGTTTATCCATTTGAAACAGCCGCCTATTCCACACCAGTAGGCTCTGTGGCTACTCCTATTAGAACTACTTATGGATATCACATTATTAAAGTAACGGATAAAAGACCCGCTCGCGGAGAAATAAAGGCGGCTCATATAATGATTATTTCTAATGAAAAATCTTCTCCGGACGAAGCGAAAAAGGCAAAAAAGAAAATCGCGGAAATTTATGAAGAGTTAAAAGCTGGAGCCGCATTTTCAAAATTAGCAAATACCTATTCAGATGATAGAGGGTCTGCGCAAAAGGGCGGAGATTTAGGCTGGTTTGGAGCGGGTAAAATGGTGCCGGACTTTGAGGAACATGCATTTGCTTTAGCAGAAAATGGAGATTTTTCAGAACCATTTTTGACCCAATTTGGATGGCATATTATTTTACGAGAGGATAAGCGAAACATGGGCACCTATGAAGAAGAGTACGAAGAGCTGTCAAAAAAAGTGAAGCATGATCGTAGAAGCTTAGGGTCACAGCATTCTCTTGTTACCAAATTAAAAGTGGCTTATGGGGTTAAGATTAAGGAAAAATCTAAATTAGATTTCTATAAAGTTGTTGATTCCAGTTATTTTGCAAATTCTTGGTCAACTGATAAAGCTGCTGGATTAGATGCAGCTATGATTACCATAAATGATAAAACCTATGGTAAAAAGAAAGTGGTTTACACTCAAAAGGATTTTGCAGAATACTTGGTTTTAAACATGCGAGGTAATTCGAAGAAGAAAGCTATTCCAATGTTAGTGAATCAAGAGTTCAATTCTTTTGTGGATGATAAAATCATTGAATATGAAAAATCCATTCTTAGCTTGAAACATAATGAATACAAAGCTTTGCTGACTGAATACCATGATGGGATTTTGCTTTTTGAAATAATGGAGCAAGAAGTTTGGAAAAAAGCGATGCGTGATACCACTGGGTTGGATTCCTTCTTTTTGGCTAATGAAGCTAAATACATGTGGGAAGAACGCTTAAATACCGTACTATATATTTGTAAAACCGAACAGGTAGCTAACGAAGTTCAAGCATTGCTTTTAAGTAATACAGCAGATTCTATTATTTTGACTCGTATGAATAAAGATTCAGAATTACCGGTAACTATTCGCTCTGGGAAATTTGAAAAAGGAAAAGAAACCTTGTTGCAAGGTGTTGAATGGAAGAAAGGAATTTCAACACATCCAACCGACCATTCTTTTGTGGTAGTTAAAGTGATATCGGTTCTTCCCTCTGAACCTAAAAAAATAAATGAAGTTAAAGGGTTGGTAACATCCGCTTATCAAGATGAATTGGACAAACAATGGGTTGAAAAACTTAGAACTATCTATAGTTATAAAATTCATCAAGAGGTTTTAGACGAGATCACTAAATGATTAAATTCTTCGGATATATAGCTTTTATTGCATTACTCATATCTTCTTGTTCGTCAGAACCTGAACCAAAGGAGGATAGGGTTGCAATTGCCAAAGTTTATTCTAAGGTATTGTATGAGGACGAGGTATTTAGTCAAATACCTACGGATGCATCTGCTGAAGATAGTAATAGTATTCGAAATAGTTACATCAATACTTGGATTGATCGCCAGCTTATGGTGCACCAAGCGGAGTTAAACTTATCGGAAAAGGAGCAAGATGTTACAAGCAAATTGGAAAAATACAGGAACGATTTGCTTATTTTTTCTTATCAAAATCAATTGTTGCTGCAAAAGCTAGATACTAACGTGTCTGCAACGGAAATAGAGGTTTATTATCAAGAAAATAAATCACGCTTTGGGTTAGTGGATTACATTGTGAAAGCAATGTACCTAAAACTAGATTCAGCATCCGTTAAAAATAAAAAAATACGGAAATGGTTAATGTCAGATAATGATGATGATCATGAAAAATTGGATGCTTTTTGTTACATGCACTCAGCCAGTTTCTCGATTGATGAAGAATGGATTTATTTAAATGAGTTGCTTGATAAGGTTCCAATTGTGACCTATAACAAAGAGCAATTGTTAAAAAACAAGAAACTAATTGAGTTTTTTGATAATGGAAATCTTTATTTGGTTAGAATTGTGGATTATAAGTTAAAGGATGGTCTATCTCCTTTATCGTTGGAACAAGAAAATATTAAGAGTATTATTTTAAATAATAGGAAATTGCAGTTTTTAGAGAACCTAAAAACGGATATTTATCAAAAAGCAAAAAATAAACAAGAAATTGAAGTATTTACACCTTAAATTTATAGGTACATTCCTATTAAGCATCACAATTTTTTCGGGAGTTGTAGGGCAAAACACCTCTTCTCAACCAGTTGTAGATAAGGTTGTTGCTGTAGTAGCAGATCAAATTGTACTGAAATCCGAATTGGAAAGTGCTATTATACAATATGCTAGTTCAGGGAATCCAATTGAGCCAAATACACGATGTGTCATTTTTGAGGACTTGTTGTTTAAAAAACTACTATTGAACCAGGCGGCTTTGGATAGTGTGGAGATACCAGATGCTCAAATTGAGGACAATATTGCTAGGAGAATGCAATTTTTTGTGCAACAAATTGGTTCGGAAAAGAAATTGGAAGAGTTTTATGGCAAATCAATACCTGAGATAAAAGCCGAATTTCATGATTTAGTGAGAGATCAAATGCTTACGGAACAGATGCAAGGTTCTATCACTTCCGGGGTTGATATTTCGCCAAAAGAGGTGAGATTATTTTTTAATGATATTCCTAAGGATAGCTTGCCTTTTATTAATTCGGAGGTAGTGGTAGAGCATATAATGATTGATCCGGTGATAAGTGAAGAAGAAAGGAATCTTTCTAAATCAAAAATTGAAGAGATACGTCAACGGGTTTTGAAAGGAGAGGATTTTGGTACCTTGGCATTTTTGTATTCAGAAGATCCAGGTTCTGCTAAAAAGAATGGTGAGCTTGGGTTTATGAAAAGAGATGCTTTGGTCAAAGAGTTTTCGGCTGTAGCATTTTCTATTCAACCGGGTCAAGTTTCTGAAATTGTTGAAACGGAATTTGGTTACCATATCATTCAGCTTGTTGAACGAAGAGGACAATTAGTAAATGTAAGACACATATTAATAAAGCCTAAAGTCAATCAAATGGACCTGATTACGGCAAAGACAGAATTGGATTCTATTAGAACCCAAATTGTAGATGTGGATTCGGTTAAATTTGAAACAATGGCAGCCAGGTATTCGGATGATAAGTCCACTAGAATGAATGGCGGTAAATTGATTAATCCACAAACGGGGAGTACTGTTTTTGAGATTGATGAGGTGAGTAAGGTTGATCCAAGCTTATTTTTTATTTTAGATAAAATGAAGCCCGGTGAAATTTCAAAACCGGTTATTTATCAAAAAATGGATGGCTCTCAGGCTTATAGGATTGTGAAATTAGTATCGGTGACTGATGCTCACCGTGCAAATATGGAAGATGACTATTTAAAAATTCAGGGTGCAGCCAAGGCGGAGAAAGAAAAAGAGGTTATGGACAAATGGATTAAAAATAAAATTAGTTCTAACTATATTCGCATTGACGATGATTTATTAAATTGTGATTTTCAACACAGTTGGTTTTAAACTATGGCAGAAATTAAATTCAAATCCGATGTAGAGGCGGTGGAGGCATTTCGCCTTAAGTATCAGATTCTAACCCAAGAGGTAAGCAAAGTTATTGTTGGGCAAGAATCTGTAATTAAAGAAGTGTTGATTGCTATTTTTAGTGGCGGACACGTGTTATTAGTTGGAGTACCAGGATTGGCAAAAACACTTTTAGTAAACGCTATTTCTACCGCTTTAGGATTAAAGTATAATCGAATTCAATTTACACCAGATTTGATGCCCTCAGATATCATTGGGTCAGAAATTTTAAATGAATCACGTCAATTCCAATTTATAAAGGGGCCTGTTTTTGCTAATATCATTCTAGCGGATGAAATAAATAGAACACCACCAAAAACGCAATCTGCTTTATTGGAAGCAATGCAAGAGAAGTCGGTTACGGCAGCTGGTCAGACTTTTGAATTGGAGAAACCATTTTTTGTTTTAGCTACCCAAAACCCAATTGAACAAGAAGGAACTTACCCTTTGCCGGAGGCGCAATTGGATAGGTTTATGTTTAATATCTGGGTGGATTATCCTACTTATGAGGAGGAATTAAGCATTGTGAAAACCACCACAAGTGACGAATCTCAGGTGATTGAAAGCGTGTTGTCGGGCGAAGAAATAAAATTCTATCAACATTTGGTAAAACGAGTACCCGTAGCCGATAATGTGCTGCAATATGCGGTTAAACTAACGGCTAAAACAAGACCTAATGGTGATTTTGCAACGGATATTGTGAATCAATATGTGGCATGGGGTGCCGGCCCAAGAGCCTCGCAATACCTTATTTTGGGAGCTAAAACGCATGCGTTGATTAATGGGAAGTTTGCCCCAGATATTGAGGATGTTAAAGCCGTAGCTTTACCTATTTTACGTCATCGAATCGTACCAAATTATCGTGCGGAGGCAGAAGGATATTCTGTCCAAAAAATAGTAGAATCATTATTGTAAAATGTTTCAAGAACTTTCTATTGCCTATATAAATGAAATTACACGATTGACTTGTTTTTTAAATCCGTCTTTATCATTTGAAACATTACTTGCTCGTCAAAAGGAAATGTTTGAGTTTTCCAACTATCAGTGTTTTGGATGGTTTGAAAAAGAGATTCTAATTGGTGTGGCAAGTGGGTGGATTACAATGCGTTTATATTCTGGGCGACAACTTGAAATAGATAATGTGATTTTTAACCCAGATTTTCAATCGAAAGGGTTGGGAGCTTTATTTATTGTGCAAATAGAAAATTGGGCATCAAGTAAATCATGTGAAACCGTAGAGTTAAATACCTATGTAAATAATTCTAGATCGCATAAGTTTTATTTTAGGCATAAATATGAAATTTTAGGGTTTCATTTTCAGAAGCGTATTTCAAAGTAAAAATCACGTTAAAGACCCTGTATTTATCAGTTGGTTTTAAAGATTTATACTTTACTTTTATCCTGTATTTTTAATTCACCGATATGAAACGTATTCTAATTCCAACCGATTTTTCAGAAGCAGCTAACAATGCCCTTCAAATTTCCATAGCTATCGCCAAACAAGTGGGTGCGGAGATTACCTTGCTTCATTCTTTAAATAGTGCCCAACAATATGTGGATATAAGTTTATCAACTGCAGGGGATATCACCATGCCCGGAATGCAACCAGAAGTGGTTATTGCGGCCATAGAGCAGGAAAAACAACGCGCTATTCAAAAAATGGAGGATTTAGTCACCTTGGTAAAATCTGAAAATGTAAAGGTGAACTCTGAGATGGTTCAACCCGCATTAGAATATGTTATTAACGACTTTGTGAATGAAAACAAAATTGATTTTATTATTATGGGAACCCATGGAGCTACAGGCATACGTGAAGCTTTTATAGGTTCTGTAGCTCAAAAAATAGTGCGAATATGTCGTATTCCAGTTTTGACAGTCAATAACAGTTGTCATAATTTCAATATTTCTAAATTGGTTTGTTGTTCCGATTTTATAGAAAAACGAATTTTAGAGCAGTTACCTAGAATAGAAAAGTTTGCCGATATGTTTAATGCAAGTTTAGCATTGGTCTATATCAATACGCCTACTTATTTTGAAGAAACAAAAACCGTTACGAAGCGTATGGAAGAAGTAGTAAAAAAATACGGTTTAGAAGGAACTACATCCCATATCTATAATGCGTTTGACATAGATGAAGGAGTAATTGATTTTGCAGATGCCCATGGAGCGGATGTTATTGCAATGATAACGCATGGATATCGGGGAATGAAGAAATTATTTAGTGATAATATTACCGAATCGGTGGTGAATCATAGCAGTATCCCGGTTTTGACATTACACCTACCTAAATAACAAAGGGTTCCATTTAATGTTATTATTATTTGTTAATCCGCCAGTTTTATGTTGAAATTTAGCTTCAAAAAATGAAATAATTCTTTTGTTTCTTTGTTATACGAATTGCAAATTCGCGTTCCTATTATAGCATGTTATGAGAATTCAATTCGGAGTAAAATTTCTACTTTTAATTTTTTTAGTTGCCTTTTCTACGGTTACCTTTTCCCAAGAGGAGGATGGTGAATGTGGTATATCTGTCAATAAAAAAGCCGTGAAAGCCTATGAAAAAGCAATTGATAAGAAGAAATATAGTTACAAAGAACGAGTTCAGTTTTTTAAGGAAGCGCTGGAAATAGACGAGGATTACACCCAAGCTTTATGGGAAAAAACGTTTTCTCAAATCAAAAAGGCACGTGGACAACAAATGCCTTATCAAGTAACTGAAGAGGCGCTTAAAAAAGTGGTGGAAGATTGTCCACAAATGCATTCGGCCGCCTATTTCTTTCTTGGAGAAATAATGATGAATAAGGGAGAGTTTGATGAAGCGGCAGATTATTACTCTAAATTCACGCATTTTGAAAGCGAAGATGATTCTAAATTTGAAAGAAGATACGAGGAACAATTGGTTACCGCTAAAGAAAATATCAAATTAGCCAGATTTTTAGCTTATCAATATGCCCATCCACTTCCTTTTAAACCGATTAAAATTGTACCTCTTTCGCAAGACAACAGTGATGAATACCTCCCTGCAATTTCACCGGATAACGAAGTAATGTTGTATACCAGAAAAGTAGAGGTTAAAGGAAATAGTCGCGATGGTATTGGAGCGTCCTCTGATAGAATAGTGGAGGTTGAGCGTTTTTCAATGTCTAATTTTGTAAATGACGCATTCGAAAAAGGACAAGCCTTTGGACCTCCCTTTAATATGGATTTTAAGGCCAATTATGGAGGGGCTGCGTTATCCACCAATAACAAAGAAATTTACTATACCGAATGTTCTCCTTTACAAGGGCGAATGAATTGTGATATTTTCTATTCAAAATATGAGTATTCCGAAATAAATAAGGAAGGAGATATGGGTTGGCATTGGACGAAACCTAAAAACTTGGGCCCTAATATTAATACAGATAATGGATGGGAGGCGCAACCCACTGTTTCTGTAGATGGAAAATGGTTAATGTATGCCGTCTTTAGAGATGGTACTCGAGGCATAGATTTGTTTCAATCAAAGAGGCAGCCAAATGGAACTTGGGGGCCTGGGGAAAGTATGGGTGAACCCATAAATACTGCGGGTCATGAGAAAAGTCCATTTTTTCATTCGGATGATAAAACGCTGTATTTTGCCTCCAAAAACGGCCACATGGGGATGGGCGGTTATGATGTGTTCATGAGTAAATTTGTTGATGGCGAATGGACCGAGCCGCTAAATCTAGGCTATCCATTAAATACTGGAGCTGATGAGCATGGCTATGTAATTAGCTTGGACGGTAAAACCGCTTATTTTGGGTCTGCATCTCCTTTGAACGGAACAAAAGGTAAAAGCATTGATATTTATAGTGTAAGTTTACCAGAAAAGTTGCGACCAGAAAAAGTAATGGTCGTAAAAGGAACGGTGGAAGATATAAACGGTAATGTACCAAAAGATGCGGTAATTGAGCTTAGAAATACCAAAACCCAAGAAATTGAACAAGTTGCGGTAGATTCCATGCAAGGTACATTTACTGCGATTGTTAATGTAGAGGATTCTGCCGATTACGTGGTTTCGGCTACTGGCAAAGATTTGGCATTTAATAACGTATTAGTTAAGGCCCCCAAGGAGGATGAACCAGTGAAAGCTAAAATAAAGGTGGAGGTTCAAAAAAGTAAAATGGGACAGCATATCACCGTTGAAAATATCCATTTTAGTACCAACTCAGCTGATTTAAGTTCGGACTCAAAAGCCAGTTTGGATGCGCTGATTGCCTATATGAATAATCACTCAGGTTTTAAAGTTTCTATTGAAGGCCATACCGATAATGTGGGTGATTCCAAAACTAACTTAGCGTTGTCAACCGATAGGGCCTATTCCGTTTTGGCATATATTCAGGAAAACGGAATTTCAGCCAAACGCTTAAAATTTAAAGGCTGGGGTTCGGCTAAGCCAATTTCCACCAACAAATCAGCCGAAGGCAGAGCGTTGAACAGGCGGATTGAGATTGTTGTATTGGATTTATAAAGTTGATTATTAATTGATAGTCATCATTCCTTCTGGTGCCAGACCGGTGAGTTTAACCGTTTCAAAAGTGTTTACCAATTTCTCATTGTAAGGGGTGGATACTTTTATGTAGTTTTCTGTAAAACCGTGCATTTGTTCGTTTTCGTCCTTGTGGGCTTCCCAAAGCACCGTTTTAAAAAGGCCTAATTGAGTTTCGTTAAAGGCTCTGCGTTTTTTTTGAGATAATATGCGCAATTTTTCGCTGCGTTCATTTCTAACTTGACTTGGAACTGGGTTTTCCATTCTATTGGCGATAGTATTTGGTCGTTCACTATACGTAAAAACATGAAAATAAGATACAGGTAAATCTCGCACAAATTCGTAGGTTTCCATAAATTCTTCATCTGTTTCTCCCGGAAACCCTACAATAAAATCTACCCCTATGCAAGCGTCTGGCATCAAGGCTTTAATCATTGCCACTCGGTCAGCATATAAATCTTTCAGGTACCTGCGTTTCATATCCTTTAAAATTCTATTTGAACCGGACTGTAAAGGCACATGAAAATGAGGGACAAATTTTTGACTAGTGGCGGCAAACTCAATGATATTACTATGAAGTAAATTGGGTTCAATGGAGGAGATACGAAATCTGGAAATAGTTGATTTTTCTAATTCTAAAATTAAATCGTGAAAATTTTCGGTAGTTCCAATACCAAATTCACCCGTATTTACTCCCGTTAAAACAACTTCTTTTACGTCCGTTTTTTCTATTTCTGAAACCACTTTCATGGTTTCCTCAATACTTTGCGAACGGCTATTTCCACGAGCTAAAGGGATGGTACAAAAGGAACAAAAATAATCGCATCCGTCTTGAATTTTTAAAAACGTACGGGTTCTATCGCCTGCAGAATAGGAAGGGTAAAAGGTTTTTGCATGGCTAACTTTTCCAAAATGCGTTTGCTTGTCTTCAGTGGTTAGATTCTCAAGGTACTTAGCAACATCAAATTTTTCGTTTGCGCCTAAAACTAAATTTACCCCAGGAATTTTGACAATTTCGGTGGGTTTTAGTTGCGCATAGCAACCCAAAACAATCACCTTCGCATTAGGATTGTATTTATGCGCACGTCTTACCACATTTCGGCATTTTTTGTCTGCGTTGTCTGTAACCGAGCAAGTGTTTATTACATACACATCAGCACCATGTTCAAAATCTACTTTTGCGTATCCTGATTGGGCTAGGTTTCTAGCTATTGTAGATGTTTCGGAGAAATTTAATTTACAACCCAAAGTGTAAAATGCTGCTGTTTGAAATGCTTTCATGTTTTGCAAAAGTAAATTTTAACACCGATGAAATGATAATTTTATTAGGCAAAATTGAATTATGTAATAATGTGATTGATAGGTTGTAGCATGTTTTTGGGCCAAATTGTTTTAACGATGGAATCAATTTGTTTAGAGTTACGAATAATACTTTTTATGCCATACTAAAAAAGCTAAATTTGCGTAATTGAACAAACAAACTAAGATTGCCAGATGACGGAATTAAACGCAAGAAAAATATTGTTTTATGTATTGTGTATGTTGATGCTTATGCCATCCCTTTCAGCACAGGAAAAGGAGGGTGATTCAGCACCAAATACAGATGCTTCTGCCAGCAAATCGAAATTAATTATTAGCGGAAATGTGTATGTGGATGGCTTACGTCTAGACCATGTGTTGGTAACTCTACTGGAAGACAATCGAGTTATTGATGAAGTTCGTACGGATGAAAATGGAAAATTCAAAATAGAAATTGCATTGGATAAAATGCAAGTGATTGAATTTTCGAAGGAGAATTTCATGGGTAAAAAAGTGGATGTGGATACCCGTAACGTTCCTGAAGGGGAGCGAAAGTATGATTATTACAATAAGGGGTGGAAAGTAGATTTGTATCCATCCAATTTGGATATTGACTTTTCCGTATTGAAGAAACCAGTTGCTTTAATTGTTTATAATCCTGCTAATGGTGATTTTTCGATTGATAAAAAATACGAGAAATCAGTGCGACCTGGGCTAGAACGTTTAGCCAAAAATGCCTATAATGCCTATGAACAAAAGGATATGGATCAAGAGGATGCATATGATGATTACATGTTGGCGGTAAAAGATGGAGATGCGTTTTTGAAGGAAGGAGATTATGAAAATGCGTTAATGCAATATGAAGCAGCCAAAGAAATTTTACCCAATGAGCAATATCCAGATAAACAGATAAAAAAAACCATGGCTATCATGCAATCCAATGCCTCGGTGGATGAGTTGTATGCGTCTCATTTGCAAACCGCTGATGAAGCGTTTAATAGTAAAGAATGGGAATTAGCTAGAAAAAGTTACGAGCAAGCCTCAGATGTAAAACCTAATTTAGATTACCCGAAGGACCAGATTGATATTATCATTAATAATATTGCTGAAGAAAAATTATTAGCCGCTAAACTAAAAGAGAAAGAGAAACAAGACTTGTACAATGGCTATGTTGCTTCAGCAGATTCATTACTTGCCTTGAAATTATATGCTAAATCTAAAAGTAAGTATACCGAAGCAAATTCTATACTCCCAAAAGAGGCATATCCAAAAAATAAGGTTAAAGAAATTGATGCTTTTTTAGCTGCTAATGCAAAATCGGAACAAGAGTACAATAAGATTATTGCTACAGCGGGAGAGCTTTTGAGTAAGGGTGATTATGAAAATGCTAAAGCGGAGTATGCAAAAGCTGAAGTGTTAAAACCATCGGAGGAATTACCTAAAACAAAAATTGCCGAAATAGATGGGTTATTGGCCGGTGCAGCTGCATTAAAAGCCAAAGAGCTAAAAATGGCTGCGGATAAAGAAGCGGCTAGATTAGCAAAGTATGACGCATTGATTTTAAGCGCAGATGCGCTGATGGTTGACAAATCTTACGAACTCGCAAAGGCAGATTACGAAAAGGCTTTATTGGTGAAAGCAGAAGAAGTTTACCCAAAAAATCAAATATTATTAATTGATAAAACCTTAGCTGAAATTGAAGGGGTTGATAAACAGTATGAAAAGCTGATGGCTAATGCAGGTAAAAATGCAAGTCTTAATAATTTTGAATTAGCAAAAACTAATTATTCGGAAGCCTTGGCCTTAAAACCGGCTGAACAAGCGCCAAAAGATGGTATTGCAGCCATGGATGCCAAATTGTTGGCAATTCAAACAGATTTGAAAGCAAAACAAAAAGCATTAGATGATTCGTATAATGGATTTGTGGCGAATGGGGATGCTTTGCTAGCAGAAGAAAAGCTTAACGAAGCACAGAGTGCCTACAAACAAGCGTTATCTGTTAAGCCGCAGGAAGAATACCCAAAAGAACAAATTTTAGCTATTAATAAAACGCTAGCTGAATTAGAAAGGGTTGATAAACAGTTTGATAAATTAATGGCCAGTGCAGTTAAAAATGCAAGTGTGAAGAAATTTGAATTAGCTAAAAATGACTATTCAGAGGCATTGGCATTAAAACCAGATGAGCAAGCACCTAAGGATGGTATTGCGGCTATGGATGCTAAGCTAATGGCTATACAAGCAGATATTTTAGCACAACAAAAAGCGCTGGATGACAAGTATAATGGATTTGTAGCGGATGGTGACGCGTTTCTAGCGGTGGAGAAATTAACTGAAGCTGAAAATTCGTACAAGGAGGCCCTAGCGGTTAAACCAAATGAAGCGTATCCTAAATCTCAATTAACTATCATTAATGAGAAATTGGGTGTTTTAGCAGCAACAGCAGCCGCCAATGAAAAGAAGGCGAAAATTTTAGCTGAGAAAACAAATAGGTATAATGCGGCCATTGGAAAGGCCGACCAAATGTTGCAAAATGAGAACCTAATTGGGGCTAAAGCAGAATATCAAAATGCCTTAACCATATTACCAGAGAAGACATATCCTGCAAGTCAAATTGCGGAAATAGATGGTAAATTGGAACTTGCAGCTGCAGCTTTGGCAGAAAATGAAAGGAAAGAAGCCGAATTAAAAGCTAAAAATGATTCCTATCAAGCCGCTATTACTAAGGCTGATGCTGACTTTGCAGCAAAGAACTATGCACAGGCTAGAATAGGATACCAAAACGCTCAGAAAGTTTTGGCAGATAAGGCCTATCCAGGATTGCAAATTGAAAAAATTACCAAATTGGAATTGGCCGAACAACAGGCTAAAGAACAAGCTTTATTGTTGGCGGCACAACAAGCCGAAAATCAAAAAAAGTTTGATGAAATAGTGGCTGAAGGAGATAAGTTAATCGCTGAAGGCGACCTTCAAAAGGGTAAATATAAATATGAGGCGGCATTAAAAATCATAGTTGGAGATGAGGCTGTGATTAAAAAAATGAGAGATGTGACCGAACAAATTGAAGAAGATCGGAAATTGGCAGAGTTTCATGCAAAAAATGATACAGAGTTTAACAGACAACTTGCCGAGACGTATCCAAATGGGCTAAATGAAACTACCAAGAAATCAGGGAAAACCACCACAAGAATTGTTGTGGTATCAAATGGTAGAGGTGATGAGTATAAAAAAGAAGTGTATTCTTATGGTGCCGTTTTCTATTTTAAGAATGGAAAGAAAATTGATGAAAACACCTATAAACGAGAAACTAAGGGACACTAAATTTGAGGTTTGAAAGACTTTTAAGAGTAGAACTAATCAATAAGTTTTAGTTCTACTCTTCTATTTTTTTTACGTCCTAACCCGTCTTCATTGCTAGCAATGGGCTGTTTTTCACCCATTCCAATAAAGCTAACACGTGTTTTATCCACTCTGTTTGTAATAAAGTATTTATATACTTCATGTGCTCTTTTTTCTGATAAGTTTTGATTCGCATTGAGTGAACCCACATTGTCTGTATGTCCAATTATTTGAATTTTTTTGGTCGGGTTTTCGTTTAAATATTCAAGAATTAATTCCAAGTCTTTGTAGGATCTGGGTAATAACCTTGTTTCGTTAGAAGCAAACTGAATGTTTTCGATTATAAGAGAAGAATCCTTTTCAATGGTATAAATATAATTGGTATTAACATCTATGATAGCAGAATCAGGGATGTTTTCTACCAAAATAGAATCATTTTCAGCAGAATAATCTTCTAGTTTAACTAAAGACACCTGATCCACGTAATAATAAGCTTCATGATGCCAAAAATTGGGACTCCACCATTTTACTTTCTTCAGGCGGTCCTTGTATTTAGTGGTAGAGAAATTGCCGATAGATAAATATTTCTCACCACCTTTAGCCCGATAAGTGCCGCTTACTTTAATCCATTGAACAGAATCGGGTTGAAGAATTCCTCTATGATCTTTTAATTCAATTTGTGGTGGGTTGGTAAAAACATAAAAATTGGAAGTGTAAGAAGGTCTTTTATTATAAAGAGAAGCACCAAACCTTTTAGCATAGCAGTTGGAGTGATCCGACCAACTAATCCACATTTCAAAATAGTACCGTTGGGTAGCAACCAATTTTTCGGAAAGCTTAATTTGAACAAACTCTCTGTAATCAGGATAAATACGTAGACCAATATAGGCGATTCCATCTTTAGGCTTAGGCGGGTGCCATTTAGCGCTTCCTTTAGGTGATTTTCCTACACTATTGCGAATAAAAAAATCAACTGTATTTACAAATCGCCACGGACGAAATGAATGCCGTTTTCCCTTTTTGTATTCAAAGTTTCCGTTTGGAACTAAGTTTTGTCCAAATCCCTTTGAAAAAGGAAATAGAAAAATGATGCATAAAATAAAAATAAACCCCTTCATTAATTTAAATACTCATATGTTATGTAAATCAATTATACGGAAAAAGTAAAGGGGTTATTTGGATAAAAATAATTTTTTTAACCCAATCCATCGTTGATAACGGATGTTTTTGCTTTTTATGAGAGCGATATTTGATTTTTTTGTGCAATTGACCCCACCACAAGAAGGTACTGCGAAATAAAATATGTCAAAACAGAAAGGTCGTAAAAATCAAAGTGACCGTGACTGAAGTTTTGTAAGGTGATAAGCATGGTCGTAATAGAATAAAGCACTATACCGGTAAGTACGATGTAATAACTTGGTTCATTCACATAATCCTGACGTTTAAGACCTTGAGATATTAATATCCATAAAAGTAATTGATATAAAATTGCTGGGTATTGCCAAAGTTCCAAGTCTTCAATAATAAAAATAGAAATAGGAAAAACAACAATTAATAGACTTAGGAATAAGTTAATAAGGGTAATGGATTTGAGGTCCTTGATAGCAAGAAATTTTATTTTAGTATGTTGAAAACCATAGGAGTAACTGTACATGGCCAGGATGGAAAATAAAAAGGTGCCGATGATAAACCATTTATTAAAATCTACCCTAAACAAGAAAAATAAGTCACTAAGTATAGAAAATAATAATCCAAGAATAACACCCTTCACCAATCCTTTTGGTAATTCATAGGTGTATTTTCTTAGCAAAAACAATAAGGTAAATAAAGCCACTGGTTTAGTCAGGTATTCGGTCCAACTTAAGTTTGAACCGTGGCAGCAATATATGAAGAATATCAAAACTCCATAGAAGATGCTATAAATGCTAAATTCTTTATTGATTTTCACGAAATGATTTGTTTTTGTATAATTAATTGCCACTCAACAATTAAAAGATAGAAATGTAAATTGGAAGATTTCTATTACCCAAATATGAGGATACTTTTATGAAATTCATAATTATTTTGTTATTAAATAAGAATATTTTTTGCGTGATAAGAGAAAATTTTTTCTGATTTTATTGGGTTAAAGCCGCTTATGTGATGCTCAAAATGAAAATCACATAAGTAAATTTCGTCTCGAATTGGGATTAAAAAACTACCATTGGTTTTTATGTATAGAATCATTGCTTTGAACGGATTAAAAGTTGATTCTTGGGTTAAGGAAATTTTAAAATGAACTGTTTTTATAAGTCACCATTCGTTCTAAGATATTTACGTATAAAATTGATTTTTAATCAAATGTTGGCATCTGATTAATTTTGTTTGTCCAATTAAATCAATCGGTTTATTTCTTTTCTAAAAGCGTGCAATTAGTACCTTTGAGACCATAACTATTAAATAAGCAAAATTGGCAGGACAAAAGAAATTTGGGTTTTTTGCAGGAGTTTTTACACCATCCTTATTGACTATATTGGGTGTAATTATGTATATGCGGTTAGGTTGGGTAGTAGGTCATGCTGGCCTGACAGGTACTATCATAATTATTCTTATTGCGCATGTAATTTCTGTAGCTACTGGATTGAGTATTTCGTCTATAGCCACAAACAAAAAAGTGGGAGCAGGAGGGGTATATTATGTGCTATCTCGTAGTCTTGGTTTACCCATGGGGGGGGCAATCGGATACACACTGTTTATTGCAACTTCCTTTAGCATTGCATTGTATTTAATTGGATTTGCCGAAAATTTTAATCCTGTTTTAGGAATGGGGTCCACCATTAATGATTTACGTGTTTCCGGAACGCTTGCCCTAATGGTGCTCACCGCGTTGGTGTATATTAGTACTGCCGTAGCTATTAAATCACAATACTTTATTTTAGGTGCAATTACGCTTTCTTTGATTGCTGTTTTTACTGGAAATACGGATATTGAAGTGGTGTCGAGTACAATAGGTTCACCTAGTACCGATGTGTCATTTGCCCTTTTGTTTGGTATATTTTTTCCAGCCGTTACTGGTTTTACTGCTGGAATTGCTATGAGTGGGGATTTGGAAAATCCAAAACGGGATATTCCAATTGGAACAATGTTGGCAGTAGGAGTTGGATTGGTTATCTACATCGTGTTAGCTGTTTTTTTAAGCATAAACGTAAACGAAAGTCAGTTACAGAATAATTACAATGTACTGATGGATATCGCATTATTCGCGCCATTGGTTATTGCAGGAATTTGGGGGGCTACACTTTCCTCGGCTTTGGGTGGTTTGTTGGGAGGTCCAAGAATTTTTCAAGCAATGAGTGTAGATAAAATCACCCCTTATGCGAAGTCTTTTGCAGCTGGTGTTGGTAAGTCTAATGAACCTAGAAACGCTTTAATATTAACTATACTACTAGCCGAGATAGGTGTATTGATTGGTGAGTTAGATTCAATTGCTCGTCTAGTTTCTATGTTTTATTTATTGGCTTACAACTTCATTAACCTTTCATTTTTTTTAGAAAGTTGGGCTAATAGTGATTTTTCACCCACCTTTAAAGTAAGTAAATGGGTAGGAGCTATTGGGTTTATTGCAACGTTTACGGTAATGTTTCAAATAGACCCTGTAGCAATGGTTTTGGCTTATATGGTTTTGTTTGGGCTGTATTTCTTTCTTAAAAGAAAGGAAATGAGTCTTACTTCTGGAGATATATGGGGAAGTGTTTGGTCATCTGTAATAAAGGCTGGACTTAAACGAATGGATGGATTAGAGGAAAACCAGCAGTATTGGAGGCCTAATATTCTATTGTTTTCGGGTGGAACCGAAAAAAGGCCCCATTTAATTGAGATATCACAAGATTTAGGCGGAAGATCAGGAATGATATCCAATTTTGATTTAATAGAAAGCCCCGATGCCAAGGTATTATTTCCTAAAAAGGATAAAGGAGTTAAGGTTACAGATATCCAAGAAGATGGAATATTTACGAGACGCCAGGAAGTTAAGGATATTTACAACGGGATAGAAACTATTGCAAGTATATATGGCTTTTCGGGAATTGAACCCAATACTGTTTTGATGGGATGGCCAAGAAAAACGAGTCAACCTAGTCAATTTGCTAATTTAACCCAGTCCTTAATTGATTTAGATTACAATGTTTTGTACATGGATTACGATGAAAATCGTGCATATGGAAAGTATGAAACCATTGATTTGTGGTGGCGAGGAATTAGCAATAATGTGATTTTAACGATTCGGTTGGTAAAATTTATTCTATCCTCTCAACGATGGGGGAATGCCAATGTACGTGTGGTATTGGTTAATGAAGATAACACAGAAAGACGCCAAATCATAGATTCTATTCAGGACGTTTTAAATGAATTTAGGTTACAGGCGGAAATAAAAATTGTGAATAATGCCACCGAAAAATTATCAATTTTTGAATTGATGAAACATTATTCCGGATCAACGGATTTAGTGTTTGTGGGTGTTCCAGATAAAATTTATGACCCTGAAACCTATGTCGCAAATACTAATAATTTATTGAATAGTATTGGAACAACATTAATGGTTCGGGCTTCTTCTCAGTTTTCTGAAATACGGCTAGGATTTGATAAGGTTACTACCGAAAAGGTGGCAGAGGTTAAGCTACTGGAATTAGAGGATTTGGCTTTACCCTTTGATTCTCATTTGAATCTTCAGTTTAGTGGACTCGAGAAAAAGTTGCAAAGAGTGAATAAGGATTTTACCGATGGAGTAATCTCGGTGGTAGGGGCTGTGTATGTTTCTGTTTTTGAGGCTTATCGTGAAATGTATGAGTCGTTTTTTGAAAGTATTGATTTCAAAAAAAACAACCAAAATTTCAAGAATTCGTATGGTATTTTAGCACAAAAAAACAAGGCTTTGTTAGATGAATCTGCTAAGGAGAAACTTGGGTATTTGACCCATTTATTAGCTGAAGAAATAGAGCAATGGGTCCAAAGAAGAAAATCGGTATTCACTAAGGTGCCTTCTAGTGTGAAGCATTGGCTTAAAGAGGAAGATATAAGGACAGTTGCTACGGATTCTTGGGATGTTAAAGTGTTAAAATCTCAAAAAAGGATGGCATTTAAGGTGTTTGGTAAAACGGCTATTTCGGTAGATTGGCGGGATATGCTTCAATATTACGAAGAAACCACCAATCTTCAGAATATTAGAAAAATGCTTCATGAACTTGGAATGATAGAGGCATTAAATACCAAGGCTTTAAGAGAAGGTACGGTAATCGAAATAGAGCGTTTGTTAGAATCCATTATGCAAGAACCTGAAAAACGCACGGTTTTTATTAATGAGGCAAAGAAAAAGGTACTTGCTGGTTTAGATCATCAAATTAGTACGATAAAACAAAAACCTGAACAATTATTAAGTGCGGCAAATTTCCGAGATCGAGAGTTAATTGAAAAAATAGCGGAGTTAACGGCAAGGATTGATGCCAATTGGATTATTGAAGAGTTGGAAGATGATTTGGATACGAATAAGGCCAATAAATTACGAAATGAAATTTCAGGTTATGCCCAATTCTGGAACAGAAACCATACTCTTTTTAGTGATTTGTTTCGAGCTTGGGTCACCACGACTGGTCTTCATATAGAGTTAGTCCTTTTGAAAGAAAAAGTTTCGAGAGATATTAGAGTGGGGGTGTTTGGTATGTTTAAAAGGGTATCCAAACAACTGGAAACCCTCATTATTGATACAAATGGGGAAACCGATGTAACGCGAGCGAGTTTATTTGATGAAAACGAATTATTAAGCCATAATCCGACTGAGTTTTTGAATCAGATTCAAGAAGAGTTAAGAGATAATATTGGTACATTGCCTGAAACTGTGGATTTAATCCAGGAGGATTCCATATTGAATTTTGAAGATTTCCAAGAGGACGAGGTGAATCATGTGGTTATTGATTTACAAAAAATAGCGGATTATTATATTGAACTTGATTTTATCGAGCCTTTAAACCGAAGGGTTTCTCATTCTTACCAAGTCATAACAGGTAAAATTGAGGATATGGGGGCAAGGATCTCTTATGTTTCGGAATTAGCAGAAAGCAAATCAGAGGATGCCAAAGTGCAGATTGAGGAATTAAAGGAAAGGTTATCAGAAGACATAATAGGGTTAAATCTAATTATTGAGCAAACTGAAATTGAGTTTGAAAGTATGTTGGATAAGCAATTTATTGAACTTACCGATAAATTGAGTGTATCTGAATTGCTATCTACTCGTACCAGTTTAAACCGATTTATCCATATTAAACAAGGTTATAAAGGGTTTAATGAAAAGGTACTTGAGGTAAGAAAGGTGGCAAGCAAATGGATTTCTAATTCAGTTTTTGAACTTCGAAAAAAGCAGCATCAATTGCGAATGGCAGAGTTTAATGATAGAAATAAAACGCTCGTTAACAAACGAAAGTTATTCAGAAATTTTGTTGAATCAAGTAAAGCCAATAGCGAGGTGTTGTTGAATTTACCTGCTTATTATCGTCATCTATTTTCCGGAAAGCAAGTGTTTAATAACCAAATGTCTATTAATAGAGACTTTGAAATGAAACAGGCTCTGGCTGTAATGGATGGGGACGAAACGGGGGCAGTATTAGTTATCAGTGAAGCTTTGGCTGGTAAATCGCATTTTGCGGAATCTTTATTGAAGAATTGTAACTCACCCAAAGTGGTTCGAATAGTTCCTCCTAGCCAAGGAATTTCAACCAATAGTAGCTTATTGTCAGCGTTTCAAAAGGCCACTGAATTGGAGGGTAGTTTATTTAATATAATGAGCTCCTTGCCTGCGGGCACTGTGTTTAGTTTTAATAAACTTGAGCTGTGGTGGTTGCGGACACCAACGGGTGGAAGGTTTATTGATCAATTGGTTTGGTTAATTGAACGTTACGGGAATAAGCATCGTTTTGTTTTGACCATGAATTTATTTGCCTATGATTTGGTGAGGCAAATTACTGAGATAGATACGGTGATTTCAGCTACGATAATATTACCTCCAGCTAATGGACGTGAATTGGCAGGGTTAATGTTGGAGCGTCATCATTTGTCTGGAGTGAAAGTTAAATTTAACTCAAAACCAGATAAGTTACCTTCGAAGCGGGAGGTTTCGAATCTGTTTGAAAAGTATGCTAATGGAGCGAACGGTAACATTGGAGTTGCAATGATGCGTTGGTTAGCTAGTATAGAAAAATATGAAGGAGAAACCGTTTTTGTTTCTGAGTATAAAGAAAGTTCGTTTCCGGGGTTGTTGCCTATTTCTTGGGCGACAATGCTTACACATTTGGTTTTACATGAAAAATTACACTTAAATAATATGGTTGAAATTTTTCATCTTCAGGAAAAATCCACTATAAATAGTGTGGTAAAGGAACTGGTTTACACCAAAATGATAGTTGAAGGCGCTAAAAACACTTTCAGCATAGAGCCATCTGTATTGAAAGCGGTGGTAGAGCAATTAAAGGAACAGAATTTTTTAAAAAAGTTTGAATGATTGATTCAGGTAACATATCTATTTCCGAGCTACCGCTACAAGCTTTATTGTTGGTGGGATTAGTAATTTTAGGGACTTTTTTTACCATGCAATTGAGTAAACGTTATTTGTTTATGCTGGTAAAATCGGAGGTGTGGCATCAACGCATTGAATCCTCCAGGCCAAGAATTGAAATGGGAGTATGGGTCATCATTTCTTTTTTGTTATTGGTGTTTATGCTTAATATTAGTTTCTTGGTAACGCTTATTCTTATAGTGGTTGTTATTGTGGTTGGAGGCCGATATTGGAGGGATGTGGTTAATGGTATTGTCATAAAATTTGAGAACAGAATTGCGCAAGGTGATTTTTTGTCTTCTCATGAGTATTCTGGTGTTATAGTTGAATTGGCGGTGCGCGGTCTTCAAATTCGATTAGCGGGAGGTGATATTGCATTTATTGCCTATCGCAATTTGAGTGATTATCAGGTTCGTAAATTAGAACGCGATTTAAAAGGTGAGTTATGCTCAGTAACCGTTAAGTTTAAGCCTAAAAATTCGGTTGAGTCTGCTATAAAAACTCTACGGAAAGAGGCGATGGTTATTCCTTATACGTTATTGACTGAGCAGGCAAAAGTGGAGGTGGTTGAATTGGATGAATCCGGAGTATTGTTACGGGTTTTATTGCATACGCAAAGTGCTGAAAGTGCCAAATTGGTGGAAATGGCCTTGAAATCAGCGTTGAGTGCCCAAAATTTATTGTCGGAATAAATTCGCTTTAAAAAGTAAAAATTTCGTTAATGAGTGAGATTAACGAAATAAAATACGTACCTTTGGGTAAAGTTAGAGGTATGGTATATGATGATTTTATAAAATCTGGAGATGTAAATGAGCCAGCTGTGGCCTATCTCCCAAAAATCGATTGGCAATCACAATCCCTAGATAACCAAACGCTTATTGGTATTACCCGAGAAGGTATATCTGCAAATCAATTAGAAAAATTACGTTTAAGTACCGGGTTAGAGGTTCAAGAATTAGCTCCTATATTACAGGTTACCACCCGTACCCTCCAAAACAAAAAAAACAATGATAAATTTGGTGTTGCTGTTTCGGAAAAGGCGCTTGAATTATCTCAGTTGTATTTACAAGGGTATGTTGTTTTTGGTTCTCAAGATCGCTTTAAATCATGGATGCGCTCCAATGTTTTAGCGCTTAATAATAATACCCCTTTAAGTTATTTAGATACCCAATTTGGCTTCAGTCTCGTACACCAAATAATGGGGCGAATTGCCCATGGTGTTTTTTCTTAAAATGTTCTTACTCATGAAGAATGGTTTGGAGGAAAAAATATGAAGATTTACCGCTTAGCGAAGGAAGAGTATATAAGTGACTTTTCGGGGGAAGGGGCTCGCCTGTATGGAGGTAGATGGAATTTGAAAGGAACACCTTGTTTTTATGCGGCAGAAAATGCTGCCATGTGTTTATTGGAATTTGTAGTACAATATAACAAAGAAGCCTTACCACATGATGCGGTTATGGCCGAAATAGAATTACCAGATAATTTGAAAATAACGGAATTAACACCCGATGAATTACCTCTTAATTGGGATAAGGTAGGGGAAAATTACGCCACCCAAAGATTTGGTTCTGAGTTTTTTAGAAATTTTCACAACATAGGGTTTAAGGTACCTTCTGTGGTTACTCCATTTGGATATAACTATATACTAAATCCCCACCACAAAGATTTCAAAAAACTAAAATTAGTAGGGCAGAAGCCTTTTATTTTGGATGAACGAATCAAAGATTAAGTTTATAACTCGTTGTTATAGTATATTTTATAGAAGCTCATGTCTTTTTCATGATCATACCCTTTTTCAATAAATCTGTCGATGGAATCCGGATTATTTACACCAATTTTTATTTGAATATTGGTGTCTAATTTGATTTCATTCTTTATTGATTTCTTTTGTTTTTCAACTACCGGCATCGAAACAGTAAACGCATCTGGAATGGCAACGCTGTTTTGGGTTTCGTACATGGATTTGTATTGATCAAACTCTTGTTTCTTCTCTTCGTTGTCTAAAACGAATTCTTTAAAGTCTTCTAAATCTACGTTATCGTTCCGTTCAAGGTACTTTATAGATTTGTTCATAAACTCTATTTCATCTGTTTTACTTTCGGTTGCCTGCACTACTTCTTTGGCAAAGTCTTTACATAGGTTTACATATTCTTTGGTATGAAAAACCTCATCTTGAATAGGGCTGATTCCTAAAAATTCGTGCAACCAATATTCAGTGTCGTAATTATTGCTATCTACTTGGCAAACCCTAAATCCATCTTCTTGTTCAATATTGAAAATGAAGCAGCCTTTATCTAACTTCTTAATGTCAATACCTTGTTTTTCTTTTACCTCCAGGTTTGCATTGTCTTGTCCAACTTGTAAAAACGAAGTTTTGTTTTCTGATTTAAAAATACCAATGGCATCTACCATTTTGTCTTGGTAAAGGATGTCTGAAAAATGTGCCACAAATAAATCACCTGTTTTAATATGCGGATGTTGACTCTGCTCGTGGAGATGTTGAAGAATTTTAACTGAATTTATGTAAAGGGAGGTTGGATTTTGAAAGATTTCTTTACTAATTCCATTTAATTCATTGTAATTCAAATCAATTTCATGAGCAAATTGGTTTGAATCTTGGATTTTCATAAAAGGCTTAATAAAGTAATCAAGCATCATTAAGCTTAGACCTTCGGTTAACGGAAAGGAAGATTCGGAAATGAAGAAGTCTTCTTCGTTGTGTTTATTACCTACGCGGTGAATTACTAGTTCGTTGATTAAAACGGTAGAAAAGTCTAACATATTTTTAATATTTTCAAAGCGTCAAATTTAAGCTTATTGGTTATGGGTTTGCATAAAGTTAGTAACTAAATATACCCAATTTGCTTCCTCATGGGTGAGAATGGATTCATGTCCTGATTTACTGAAAGTTGCTAATTCTTTGGGGCCTTTTAAGTTTTTGTACATAGATTTGGAATCTTCATATGATACTTGGGTATCCAACATTCCGTGAATGACCAGGGTAGGGCAAGTTACTTTTTTTGCATCCGAAATCGATTTAAAATCAAGTGCCTTGAAATTATTAAGAGCACCTACCCAAAAAGTAAGTAGGTAAGAAGTTATAAAATTGGACCGTACCATTGGACTCATTTTGTTTTGAAGGGCATTGTGTAAACTAGGAAATGAAGATTGAATTATTATTCCATCCGGTTTAGCATGTAAAGAACCTACCGATTTTAAAATAGCCGCAGCTCCCATAGAAACACCATATAAAAACACCTTTTTTTGAGGGTAATTATTGCGGCACCAAGTGAGTGTATTAGCTACATCGGTTGCTTCATAATACCCAAAGCTACATTGGTTTCCATCAGAACCTCCAGAGGCTCTTAAATCGGTGAGAACTACGGTGTAACCCATTCTATAAAAGGCCTGTGCTTCTTTCCATAAGGATGACTTTGATGAATTATAGCCGTGAAATAAAGCAACCACCCCTTTTGAGGGCTCCATATCAAAACGCCAAATTTCAAGGTTAATTTCTCCATGAATTGTATCTACCTCTACAAAATCTAAATCGACCGAATCATTAATGGATTTAGGAATTGAAACCCCAATAAAAGTGGTTTTGGTTTTGTTCCAAAAAGTGTTTTCTGAATTCAGTTGACCGCTTGCGACAGGGGAGGTGACGAAGTGGGTAAAATTCCAAGCTTGGCCAGCAATAAATATATTTAATCCTAAAAAGGAAAGAATAAATAAGAGAATCAGTGCATAAAATTGTTTCCCAATTCTTGGTTTTATTTTTAAATTTTTTTCCGACTCCATTCTCCGTCAATAGTACGTAAAATATTTAATGGATTTTCGTTTTGTAGTTCTTTTGGCAGTAAATGATTTGGGCAGTTTTGAAAACTAATTGGCCGTGTCCAGCGAATAATAGCATCAGGTCCAACAGCCGTAAAATGCGCATTTGTGGTAGCAGGAAAGGGACCTCCATGATGCATGGATTTGCACACTTCGACACCGGTGGGTACACCATTAAAAATTAACCTTCCAACTCTTGATTTTAGTATGCTAATAATTTTATTTGATTCATCTAAATCAGTAGCATTCCCAATGATAGTGCCCGTTAACTGTCCTTCTATATTTGCTAAAATATTTTCTAATTCGGCTTGGTCGGCACATTTAACAATGAGCGAAAATGGCCCGAAGACTTCTAAATGTAAGGTTTTATTGGCTAAAAATGTGGTACCAGATGTAATGGCTATGGCTGGTTGGCCAAGATTCTTGCGATCATTAATTTCAACCCCATCTGCAAAATTTGAGTTGGGTTGATTAGCGAGCAATTTTTTATTGGCATTAAAATTCTCAAGAATTTTTGGATGTACCATGTAGCTCGGTTTCTTAGCTACTATTTCGTGTGTTAAATGAGAAATAAACACATCTAATTCTGGACTATCGATAGCAAAAATCAACCCCGGATTGGTACAAAATTGACCTGAATCCAAAGTGATAGAATTAGCTAAGGTTTGGGCAATTTCTAATGGTCTATTAGCTAGTACGGTGGGTAAAATGACGACAGGATTGACGCTACCCATTTCTGCAAATACCGGAATGGGTTCAGGTCGATTATTTGCCAAATCAAAGAGTGCCCTGCCTCCCGCAATGCTACCTGTAAATCCTACTGCTTTTATTTTGGGGTGACTTACCAAAATGGTTCCAACTTCAAAAGAATTGCTGTTTAAATTGGAAAATACACCTTCAGGCATTTGCGTGGATTTAGCGGCATTTTGAATGGCCACGGCAACCAGTTCTCCTGTACCCGCATGCATCGGATGGGATTTTACAATTACTGGGCAACCAGCAGCTAATGCCGATATGGTATCTCCGCCTGCTGTAGAATATGCTAAGGGGAAATTACTTGCTCCAAAAACAACCACAGGGCCTAAAGGAGAAAGCATTTTTCGTAAATCTGGTTTTGGATTGGGTTTTCTTTCCTTAATGGCAGTGTCGATAGAGGCCTTGACCCACTCGCCATGCGTTAATTGCTGCACAAAAACTTCAATTTGCCAAATCGTTCGCGCGCGTTCAGCGAGTGCTCGGCTAAAACTCAATCCGGATTCATTTTGGTAGGATTCTATTAAAATATCCCCTAATTCAAGAATGTTTTTTGCTATTTGATTTAGAAATTGGCATCGTGTCTCAGGAGAAGTTTCTGAATAAATTGGAAATGCATTTTCTGCCAGGTTGACTGCCAAATCTATTTCATTTTGAGTAGCCTCAAAAAAAGGAGTTGGGTTTGCGATGTTCAATTTCGGATTGAATGTGTTGAACTGTTTTTTACTAGAATGATGGAGTTGAAATCCGATTATATTTTTACCGTGCATGACTTTTATTTAAACAGCAATAAAATTAGGTAAATAAGTTGATTGTATTAAACGGTTTACAAAGGTATTTTACTCAAACCAGATGGTAGAATTTTGAAATAAAAATTAATGAAACGGCTATTTAACTGGTTTTCAGTGTAAATTTTATACGTGTAAAAACCAAATCGTCTTCTCCTAAAATCTACATTAGCCGATGTTCAAATTGTTTAATTATTTTCTCATTTATACGGTTTAAAACTTGACACGTGTTTATGAAATCTGTAATATTGGGCAATAATTAAATGATTAAAAATTAACAAATACGTGAACCTAAATTTAAGATATTAGAAACCAGAAATTAAAGTTGCCTTAGAAGCAAAATTATAACAATTCGATACTTCGAACCTATCAATATTCACCCATGAACATTGATAACCATTCTTATTTTATTACAAATTAAAAATTTTATCAATGAAAAAAATTACAAAACTTGGAGCCTTATTTGGGTTCCTATTTTTGACTCAGTTTGCATTTTCGCAGGCAGGGTCAACATTTACCAATCCACTGATTGTGAGCTCTTTGCCAAATGTAGCTACCGGTGAGTCTACCTGTGGATTCGGTGACAATTATAGTACTTCAGATATTGCCTGTACCGGTAATTACTTGAATGGAGATGAAAAAATATATAGTTTCACTCCTTCAGCTAACATAGTAGATTTTAATGTGGAACTTACCAATATTTCGGATTCTTATTCTGGTATGTACATAACTGATGATTCAACATCTACAGGTAACTGTGTAGGCAGTGTTGGTTCTTCTGGTACATCTACACGTGGAATTTATGGTGTTTCTTTAGTTTCAGGAACAACATATTACATTATTGTTTCTACCTGGGCTACACCTCAGTGTATTACTTCATATGACATTAACATGTATAGTGTTTCTTGTCCTGCACCTAGTGCTCTTGGAGTATCATCGGTTACAACTACTTCCTTAGATTTAGGTTGGACTGAATCAGGTTCAGCAACAGCTTGGGAAATTGAGTGGGATACTGCTGGATTTACCCAAGGTTCTGGGACTACAGTTGCAGCAACGGCTAACCCACATTCATTAACTGGGTTAACAGCTAACACTTCTTACCAGTTTTACGTAAGATCGGGTTGTGGAGCAGCTGACTCATCATTTTGGTCAGGTCCATACACTTTCAATACAGCCTGTAACACTTTTTCTGTACCATTTAATGAAGGGTTTAATAGTAATTCTTCTTCCATAAATTGTTGGTCAATTGTAGATAACAATACGGATGGTGACACATGGTCGTTAAATACAAGTTCTTCGTACGCGCAAGAAGGAAATCAAAGTGCACAAGCTTATACTGATTTTAACTCTGGAGCAAATGATGACTATCTTATTTCTCCACAAATTACTTTAACGGCTACAAATAGGTTGAAATTTTGGTCTCGTGCGAGAAGTGCTTCTGAACCAAATGATTATAAAGTGTTAATTTCAACTACCACTAACGCTTTGGCTAGTTTTACAGATACACTTTTGGTAGATACAGTAAACAGTACAACTTATGCGGAGCATATCGTTGATTTAGCTGCTTATACCGGAAATGTGTATATCGCCTTTTATATTCCTATTGGTGGATTAGATGGGTATTATTTACATATAGATAATTTCACTGTTGAGGTTACTCCTAATTGTTTAGCGCCTTCAGCAGGTGTGGTAACAAATTTAACGAGTACTTCTGCTGATTTAGGATGGACAGAAAATGGTTCAGCTACTACTTGGGATATTGAGTGGGACACTGCAGGATTTACTGCTGCTGGTACGCCAACAATTACTGGTTCAACTACCAATCCTCATTCGTTAACGGGTTTAACCGCCAATACTTCTTACGAATATTATGTAAGAGCTGACTGTGGTGGTACAACTAGCGCATGGGCAGGACCTTTTAGTTTTTATACTGGATATTGTACTCCATCCCCTTCAAGTGTTGACAATAACGGTATCACTAATGTGTCTATGGATACATTAAATAATACAACAGGTGTTGAGGCAGGAAATTATGGAGATTATTCTGCTAAGATTGCTAACGCTGGTCAACAATCAAATCTAGCTATTGACATCACATTACAAACGGGTTATAGCTATAACGTTTTTGCTTTTGTAGATTGGAATAATGATTTAGATTTCGATGATGCAAATGAGCATATTTATTTGGGAGAATCAACAAGTTCAAATCCAGATACGTTACATGCAATTTTACCAATTCCTTACAATGCAAGCCTTGGTAATCATAGATTACGTATCGGTTCAGCTGACAATGGTTTAGGTTCAACGGTTCCTTCTAATGCTTGTTACACAGGGTCTTATGGAAGTTTTGAAGATTACACACTTAATGTGACTGCTGGACCATCTTGTTTAGCACCTGCAAATTTGGCTGTTTCAACGGTAACTAACTCATCGGCTCAGGTAAGTTTTGTTGAGTTGGGTAGCGCAACCAATTGGGAAATAGAATGGGATACCATGGCTTTCACTCAAGGTTCAGGTACCGTTGTAAGTACTACTTCTCTATCAAATAGTATTAGTGGTCTAAGTTCAGCAACTGCTTACGAATTTTACGTTCGTTCGGTATGTGGTTCTGGAGATTCTTCCGTTTGGGTTGGTCCTATGTCATTTGTTACTTTGTTGGATACCATTACTACTTTTCCTTACCTTAACGGTTTTGAAAACGGAATGGACAGCTATTTAGGACTTGCAGATTCTGCAAATTCAAATGCTTCTTTAAGCCCCTTGGCTGCAAATGGAACTGGAACAGGAACTGGTGTTTTATTGACCGGTAGTTCTTCCACTGGTTGGTCTGGTGGTAGCACAACGGCTACCGAAACTCAAGCTTTTGTGAATAACTCAACTCATGTTTCATCTATTTTTATGACAGTTAATGCAACTGGACAAACTAATTTGAATTTAGAGTTTGATGTAAAACAAACATATTCGTACGGTCCTAAATATTCTTGGGGTAGAGTACTTATTAATGGAGTAATGGTTGGAAACTCAGTGAATCCTACCACAGCAGGTGCTGATGCATTTGAAACTGTTAATATTGATTTATCCTCTTATTCAGGAACTACATTTACTATTGAAATCCAACATTCTGGAAAATATAGTAAAGCGAACGGCTTTGGAGGAAATGGTGATGAAGCATTTATTGATAACGTGAAAATATTTGATCCAATGACAGCAACTGTTGCCGGAACAAATCTTACATGTAATAATTCAGCAGATGGTACAGCAACTATTACCGTAGCAAATGGATACCCAGCATATACTTATTTATGGAGTAATGGAGCCACTACAGCTACTGCTAGTTCTTTAGCTGCAGGTGATTATTACGTAACAGTAACGGATAATTATGGATTAATGATTTACGATACTGTAACATTAACTCAACCAGCTGCATTAGCAATGGATTTAGGAAATGACACTACATTATGTATGGGAGCAACCATGACATTAGATGCAGGAACATTTAGTTCTTACACTTGGGATGATGCTTCTACTACTCAAACTAGAAGTGTTGCAACCACCGTTGCGGGTCTAACTAATTATTGGGTAGAGGTTTCTGATGGAACTTGTACTACTTCTGATACAATTGCTGTGACTGTTGCCGCAGATCCAGTGGTTGATTTAGGTAATGACACATCTGTATGTGACGCGGTTACTTTAACATTAGATGCAGGTACATTTGCTTCTTACGCATGGGATGATGCTTCAACAACACAAACAAGAATGACTGTTTCTACTTTAGGAGCTGTTGACTATTCTGTAGAAGTTACGGATGCAAATGGTTGTACTGGAAATGATACTATTTCTGTAACAGGGCTGGCTGATCCAATAGTAAACTTAGGAAATGACACATCTGTATGTGATGCAGTTTCTTTAACATTAGATGCAGGAACATTTGCTTCTTACGCATGGGATGATGCTTCAACAACACAAACAAGAATGACTGTTTCTACTTTAGGAGCTGTTGACTATTCTGTAGAAGTTACCGATGCTAATGGTTGTACTGGAAATGATACTATTTCTGTAACAGGGTTTGCTGTACCAATGGTAAACTTAGGAAATGATACATCTGTATGTGATGCAGTAACTTTAACATTAGATGCAGGAACATTTGCTTCTTATGTTTGGGATGATGCTACAACAATGCAAACAAGAATGACTGTTTCTACTTTAGGAGCTGTTGACTATTCTGTAGAAGTTACCGATGCTAACGGTTGTACTGGAAATGATACTATTTCTGTAACTGGTACTCCTGCGGTTGTTGTTGATTTAGGAGCGGATACCGCATTATGTTTTGAAGAAAGCTTAACATTAGATGCAGGTTCATTTGCTTCTTATTTATGGAATGATGCATCCGTTATGCAAACATTAATGGTTAGTGGTTCAACATTAGGAGCTACTACCTATTCTGTTGATGTTACAGATGCTGCAGGTTGTACAGGAAACGATGCAATTGTGGTTACCGGCCTTCCAGAAGTGATGGTTGACTTAGGTGCAGATACCAATATTTGGGATCCAAGTGCAACTACTTTTACTCTTGATGCTGGAGCAGGTTTCGCTTCTTATTTATGGAGTGATGGTACCACTACAACTCAAACGTATGATGTAACACCTGCTGCTGATAGTGCTATTAGCGTAGTGGTTGCCGATGCTAACGGATGTATGGGTTCAGATACTGTAATAGTTGATTTTGTTTTAAGTGTTAATAGCCTTGAAACTTCTTCTATTAAAATGTATCCTAATCCAGCAGTGGAGCAAGTAACTATTGAGTTAACTAATTTTGTTAATATTACTGAAGTGAATGTTTCATTTATTAGTATTACAGGTGAGTTAGTTAAATCTCAAAAAGTGAACGTAAATGGTTCTTCATTAACAAAATCATTTGATGTGTCTACTTTAGCTACAGGAACATATTTTGTTCAATTTGAAGCTAACGGTGAGGTTATCACTCGTCAATTCATTATTAAATAGTGATTTAGAATAAACCAAGTTTAAAGGAGCTACCTCGCAAGGGGTGGCTCTTTTTCGTTTAGTACAATTTGAATTAAATAGTTATAGAATAATAAAAACTTGCCTCTCAAAAAATCCTGAAAACATTAGGATTAAATCCCCATAACAAATCATCTTTGTAAGAAGAGCTAAATTTTGTTATTTCCAGAAAAATATATCGATGTAATACTACCGTTAGGAGTTCCTAACCTGTTTACGTATCACGTTCCTGCTGAGTTGGTGGAGGACGTAGATGTGGGTTTTCGGGTAATTGTGCAGTTTGGAAAATCGAAGCTTTATAGCGCCATTGTGGCAAAGATTCACGATAATCCACCAGAGAATTACCGCGCCAAAGACATTCAAATGGTGCTGGATAATAAACCGGTGGTGACGTTAAAGCAACTTAAGTTTTGGGAATGGATTAAAACCTATTACATGTGCAATCCCGGTGACGTGATGAGCGCAGCCCTGCCCAGCGGATTGAAATTAAGTAGTGAAACGCAGGTGCTTTTAAATAATGAATTTACGGTTGACCCTAAAATATTAACCGATGAGGAGTATTTAGTTTTTGAGGCTTTAGAATTGAGAGAGGTTTTGTCTTTAGATGAAATTTCTAAAATTCTCAATAAGAAAACCATTTATCCCATCGTGAAAATGTTACTGGAACGCAATGTGATTGTGGTTTTGGAGGAAATAAAGACAAAGTTCAAACCAAAAAAAGACAAATACGTAAAACTTACACCGCAATATCATGGTGAAAATGAATTACGTGCTCTTTTTGACCAATTAGACAAAGCGCCCAAACAATTGGCCATTTTGATGAAATACATCGAATTAAGTCAACTGTTTAGTGGAACCGAATCAGCAATAAAACAAAAAATATTACTCGAAGCCAGTAACGCGGCCTCATCGCAGTTAAAAGCACTTATGGATAAAGGGGTTTTTGATGTGGAAGAAGTAATTGTAGGACGAATTGGCGATTTCTCTGACCAAAAAAGTAAAGAAGTCGTGCTAAACCCAGCGCAAGATGTAGCCTTAAATTCCATTAAAGAATCCTTTAAAGAAAAGGATGTGGTTTTGCTTCATGGGGTCACTTCTTCTGGTAAAACAGAGATTTATGTGAAGCTGATAGAGGAGGTAATAGCGCGTAAACAAAAGGTATTATATCTACTTCCGGAAATTGCATTGACCACCCAAATTATTAATCGTTTACGAAAATATTTTGGTGATAGAGTTGGTGTGTATCATTCGCGGTTTAATCAAAATGAGCGGGTTGAAATTTGGAATAAGCAATTGGGTAGCGATGGATACGATATTCTATTAGGCGCGCGGTCATCCTTGTTTTTGCCGCTAGATGACCTTGGGCTTGTAATAATTGATGAGGAGCACGATTCAAGTTTTAAGCAATTTGAACCTTCACCTAGATATCATGCCCGTGATTCGGCCGTAGTTTTAGCTAAAATGTTTGGAGCCAAAGTGTTGATGGGCTCTGCTACTCCTGCGCTGGAAACCATGCATAATGCTGAAACGGGTAAATATGGTTTGGTGACGCTATCGGATCGGTATGGGGGTGTTAAAATGCCCAAAATCGTTATTTCCGATTTAGCTCAAGCGCATAAGAAAAAGCAAATGCAAGGTCATTTTTCGTTTCTTTTAATGGAAGAAATCAAAAATGCATTAGATCGAAAAGAACAGGTCATTCTGTTTCAGAATAGGAGAGGGTTTTCGCCCTATATTATCTGTAAAACGTGTGGTTGGACTCCTTACTGTACGCGTTGTGATGTAGGTTTGACTTATCATAAGTACCTAAATCGTTTAAAATGTCATTACTGTGGTTTTGAACGACACATCGTCAAAAAGTGTGAAGCATGTGGTTCGCACGAGGTAGAGTTAAGCGGGTTTGGTACCGAAAAAATTGAAGAGGATATGTCTTTGATTTTTCCGGATGCAAAAGTGGCTAGAATGGACTTAGAAACCACGCGGTCTAAAAACGCCTACCAAAATATCATCTCCGATTTTGAGGATAAGAAAATTGATATTTTGGTTGGTACACAAATGGTAACCAAGGGATTAGATTTTGAAAACGTAAGTTTAGTGGGCGTGTTAAATGCCGACCAATCGCTAAACTTTCAAGATTTTAGAGCACATGAACGTAGCTATCAGTTAATCTCTCAGGTAGCTGGTAGGGCAGGACGGAGTGCTAAGCAAGGCTTGGTAATTGTGCAAACCTTTCAACCCGAACACCCTATAATTCAGCAGGTAATTAAAAATGATTATTTGGGAATGTATAAAAGAGAATTGGAGCTTCGCGAGGAATTTCAATATCCACCCTATCATAAATTATTGAAAATAAACATGAAGCACGCCAATCGTGAAAAATTGATGGATGCTGCTAAAATGTTTACCGATGTGTTGCGAGTTTCTTTTGGTAGCAGGGTTCTTGGCCCAGAATTTCCAGGAATTCCACGCGTTCGGAATCGGTACATCAACCAAATTTTTATAAAGATTGAGGATGTAGCGTCTATTAAAAAGGTGAAGGACATGCTCATTGAGAATATTTATACTTTCCGTATGAATAAGGAATACAATTCAGTGCAGGTGTATATTGACGTAGATCCGTATTAATTATAAGTTATTACTTTTCATTGCGATCCTTTCTTACCATCCTTTAATTCACGAATTGTAATTCAAATACTCGATTATGTAATTCAAATACACTATGGTGTAAGTGGTATAAAAAACTGTTTTTAAAGCTTTTAAGTGTGCGTACGTTTGTCTTGTCAAAACAAACAAATCAATCAATTATTCACAATTAAAACTAAAAATGATGTTTCCAAGACCAAACTTAAAATTAGCACTTATTCCGATTTTCTCAGTATTAACTGGATTTAGTGCATTCGCAACCGGTGAAAATTCGGAAGAAGATAAAGAGAAGAGTAAAATGAATACAACAGCTACCATGCAATTGGAAGTGTTGGATGAAGACGGGAAAGTAAATTACCTGGATGTAGTAACCACCGAAGATGCCAATCTAGATTTTGATTTACAATCCATGCCGCTAGGAAATTACACGGTATTGGTTTCGCTGGGCGAAGAGGTAATTAATTCGGTACAGATTCATAATTTTTCTAATCAAGAAAACACGATGCATGTGGAGGTATTAGATGGAGAAGGAAAACAGGTGTACCTTTCTAAAGATGCACATCAAATGTTTGATTTAGAATTATTTCCAAAAGGAAACTACACGGTAAATGTGTATCAAGGTTCTAAATTGATTAACACGCATAAAATGCAAAATTAAAATTCGGATAGTAATGAACGAACGGGAGGGTAAATCACTTACGCTCTTGTTCGATTATCAACATATAATGATTCTCGTAGCAGGGTAAATAAGAAGGATTAGTTTCACCGGGAGGTGAAACTTTTTCTGCTTTTAGTAATTCGTAATGGTGCCTTTTTGGGCGGTTAGCTTAACCGCAATGCTTCATTTTTTAATTGTTCTCCATCAATGGGAACAACGCCTACTTTTTCGCATACTAATCCTCCTGCAAGGTTGGCTAATTTGGTTGCGAATATTGCATCGGTACCTGCAGCTAAACTTAATGAAGCTACAGAAATAACGGTGTCGCCAGCGCCTGAAACATCGGCAATATTACGAATGTGAGCCGGAATTATTTTGGTTTGTTCACCATCAGAAATAAACATACCTAATTCAGATAGTGTGATGAGTGCGTTTTTACAATTCAATACTTCCTGAAGGTTCATGAACCCAGATTTTAGGTTGGTAAGGTTGACTGGTTCAACAAAAATATTCAAGCCCTCTCTTAATTCTTTTAAATTTGGCTTAAATAAAGTAACGTCATGATAAGCCGTAAAATTTCTTTTCTTGGGATCGACCGATATTGGAATATTTAACTCATTGGCTTTCGAAACGACTGCTTGTATCAATTCAGGGGTAATTAATCCTTTATCGTAATCCTCAAAAATAACGACATCCACTTTCTGGGTGTCTAAAATTCTTAAAATGTTGGCGGTGATTTCATCAGTTACCTTTAAATCTATTGTATCCGAATCTTCTTCGTCAATTCGCAGCATTTGCTGTTGTTGACTAATCACACGAGTTTTTATGGTAGTAGGACGAGATGAATCTCTGTAAATTGCATCGGTACGCAAGCCATTGTATTCCATAAGTTCATGAAACACATCTGCATTGGTATCGTTACCCACCACGCAACATAAAATAGGTGTGGCACCCAATGCCTTGATATTCAAAGCAACGTTTGCTGCACCTCCTAATCTATTTTCTTTTTTATTAACGGAAACCACCGGTACGGGAGCTTCTGGCGAAACTCGCTCTACCGAACCAAAAAGGTAGGAATCTATCATTACATCACCTATAATTAAGGCGTTTAAAGATGGAAACGTATCGAAAACTCTATTTATTAAATGCTGATTCACCTAGTTCAATTTATCTAAAGCGGTTTTAATTCTTCGCGCTGCTTCTATTAAAATATCGTCACTAGTGGCATAACTCAATCGGATACAATTTGGATTACCAAATGCTTCTCCGGTCACAATGGCTACTTTAGCTTCTTCTAGCAAAAATAGCGCAATATCAGAGGCAGATTGTATGTTGTAGGCGCCATAACTTTTACCAAAAAAAGAGCTGACATTAGGAAAAACGTAAAAAGCCCCTTGCGGAACATTTAACTTCATCCCTTCAATTTTACTTAATTCATGAAGTATCAAATCTCTTCTTTTAAGGAAAGTTTGTTGCATCAACTTGGTAACTGAAGGGTTCGCTTCAACCGCGGCTTTGGCGGCCATTTGTGCAATGGTATTGGCACCTGAAGTGAATTGACCTTGAATTTTAGCCGCAGCTTTAACAATCCATTCAGGAGCACCAATATATCCAAGTCGCCAACCGGTCATCGCAAAACCTTTAGCAACACCATTTACCGTAATCACACGGTCTTTTATTTTGGCAATGGTTCCTAAACTTGCATGGTTTCCAGAAAAATTTATTAGCTCATATATTTCATCAGAGATGATATAAAAATCTTCTTTTTTAGCCGCCACTTCTGCTAAAGCCTCCAATTCATCCATGGTATAAACGCTACCACTTGGATTACATGGTGAACTAAATATCATTAAACGAGTATTTGAATTAATATTGGCTTCTAATTGCTCTGGAGTAATTTTAAAATCGTTTTCAATCGAAGTGGGAATGATGACTGGTTTGGCTTCAGCTATCTCGGCCATTGCATGGTAACTAACCCAATAAGGTGCTGGCAGCAAAATTTCTTCACCTGGATTTACTAAACTTAGCACCACATTAATTAATGATTGTTTCGCTCCAGTAGAAATCAAGATATTTTCAGGTCCGTAGTCCAGATTATTATCCCTCTTAAATTTCTTTGAAATAGCTTCGCGTACATCCAAATATCCAGGAACTGGAGGATAGTGGGTGAAGTTATTATGGATAGCTTCAATCGCTGCTTCCTTAATAAAGTCGGGTGTATCAAAATCCGGTTCGCCTAAACTAAGGCTAATAATATCAATGCCCTGAGCTTGAAGTTCTCTGCTTTTTGCAGCCATAGCAAGGGTTTGCGATTCGCTTAGATTTAGAACTCTGTCGGAAATGTGTTTGCTCATACTAATTTTAAAATATGGTTTCAAAAGTATAATAGATTGGGGTTATTCAAAGGGCTTAAGAATGTTTTTATACATTATGCAATTTGTATATTTGAGCACATAGAATCAAAGAATGATGAAATTTAAACTAAGACCATGGAGAGAATCGGATGCGGCAGACCTCGCGCGATTTGCCAATAACCCTAAAATTGCAAATAATTTAACCAATCAATTTCCTCATCCGTATAAAATGGAGGATGCTCAACGCTTTATAAAAATGGCAACTAGTCATTCCCCAATTCAAGTTTTTGCGATTGATATTGATGGTATTGCCTCCGGTGGAATAGGGATTCATTCGCAGAGCGATGTATATTTAAAAAATATGGAATTGGGTTATTGGTTAGCAGAGCCCTTTTGGGGAAATGGAATTATTACCGAGGCCATTCAACAAATCGTAAAATACGGTTTTGAAACGTTTGATATTACTCGAATTTTTGCCAGACCTTATGGATACAATATTGCATCTCAAAAAGCTTTAGAAAAAGCGGGTTTTACATTAGAGGCAAGGTTTGTGGATACATTTTTTAAAAATGGAAAATTTGAGGATGAATGGGTATATGCAGTAAGAAAACACTAGGCGTTTGAATTAATCCTACAAAAAAGAATTGGGGAAAACGTTAGGTATGGATTGGTATATCTATTAACCGAAGTAGTGTTAATTTCAAACCTTCGAATTCGCATAATTGTAACTTTTCCTTTAACAAAAAAAATAGGCAAGGTGTGGATAGAAATTTTATCTTCGGCACCCAATTATAAAAATCAAATATGCGTTTAAATTTATTAGCTATAATCAGCTTTCTAACCCTATCCTTAACCACAGTTGCTCAGGGATATTGGCAACAAAATGTGGCGTATAAAATGGATGTGGACCTGAATGTAAACAACCATCAGATCACCGGAAGTCAGTCGCTAGAGTACACCAATAACTCTCCCGATACGTTAAATAAGGTATACTACCATCTGTATTTTAATGCCTTTCAACCCGGAAGTATGATGGACGTAAGAAGTAGGACTATTTCAGACCCAGACCGGAGAGTTGGCGACCGAATTTTGAATTTAACTAAAGAAGAACAGGGTTTTCAGGAAATTAAATCGCTTACCCAAAATGGCGAAAATGTATCGTTTGCTATTGAAGGAACTGTTTTAACCGCTCAACTTCCAAAACCGATTGCTCCGGGAGAGTCGGTTACTTTTGATATGCAATTTTTAGCTCAAATTCCTTTACAAGTGCGTAGATCAGGAAGAGATAATGCCGAAGGAATTGATTTTACGGTAACCCAATGGTATCCGAAAATAGCAGAATATGACCATGATGGTTGGCACGCTAACGAATATGTGGGGCGTGAGTTTTACGGGGTTTGGGGAAGTTTTGATGTAAATATCACCATCGACTCAAATTTTACCGTGGCGGGAACAGGTGTTGTATTAAATCCGGATGAAGTAGGGCATGGGTATAGTCCTAATAAGGCAGACAAGGCGCGTTTAACTTGGCATTTTGTGGCCGATAATGTGCATGATTTTGGCTGGGCTGCTGACCCAGATTACCAACATGACATAATTCCCGTAGATGAAAACTTACAATTACATTTCTTTTACCAAACGGATACTTTAGCCGAGCAATGGAAAGAGGTTCAACCTGCAATTGTAAAGGTTTTTCAAATTACCAATGCCACTTTTGGTCGCTATCCATACACCGATTTTTCAGTAATTCAAGGCGGTGATGGAGGTATGGAATATCCTATGTGTACCATGGTAGTAGGTCATGGTTCATTACAAGGGAAAATTGGACTGATAACCCATGAAGGACTTCATAATTGGTATTATGGCGTTTTGGGAACAAATGAATACCGTTATCCTTGGATGGATGAAGGAATGACTACTTATGCCGAGGAGTTCGCATTGGATAGTCTGAATGATTTAAAAGGTAAAGATTTTTTAAAGTACTCATACGATAGTTACCGTGCGTTGGCAAATTCTAAAAACTATGTGGAGGAGCCGTTATCTACTCCCGGAGATTTGTTTGATGTAAATAGAGTGTATAGCATTAATGCCTATTCACGCGGGGCAATTACGCAAAATATGTTGCGCTACATTGTGGGCGATGAGGTGTATTACCGAGCCATTCAGCGTTATTTTAAGGAATGGAAATTTAAACATCCCACCCCAAATGATTTACTCCGAATTATGGAGTTAGAGTCCAATTTAGAGTTAGATTGGTTTTTTGAGCATTGGGTTAACACACTACATCACATAAATTATGCAGTAAACGTGAAAGCAGCTGCAGAAGAGTCCATGGTGGAGATTACCAATGAAGGAAACCTACCAATGCCGATAGAAGTGCAAGTAAAAATGAAAAATGGCGATGTGCATAATTACTATATTCCATTAAGTCAAATGCGTGGAAGAAAAAACACAACGGCTACCATTTTAAAAAGTTGGGCTTGGGTTAATCCAGATTATTCGTTCACTATCCCATTTAAATTTAATGAGATTGAAAAAGTGGTTTTGGACCCAAACAAGATGACCGCTGATGTGAATTTGCACAATAATGAATTTCCTAGAAAACCATTGAAAATGGAAATGGAAACCACTAAAAAGAAACGTAAGTCAAAAAAACAACGCAAAAAATAACCTTAGAATTTTTGTATAATAGGTTGTAATATGAAAAACAATAGCACAACACTTTTGTTTTTGGCCGGAGCCTTTGTTTTGTTTGTGATAGTAAAGATTTTGCCAAAATTCAAATCCGCCCCTACACATACCACGGGTAGAATTGAGCAGGCTGATGATTTGAAATCAAATTATTCATTCAAACAAGATGGCAGTGCGTGGATTATATCCGATGGTGGGGATACGCTCTCAGAAATAAAAATTGAAATCGCTTCTACCTTGAGCCAAATAGATACTGGATTGAAGTATCGAAAGACCTTAAAAACGAATAACGGGTTGCTTTTTATATTTGAGACAATGGAACACCAATCGTTTTGGATGAAAAACACATTTATCCCATTGGATTTACTAATGATGGACCAAAACGGAATAATCATTCAAATAAATGAAGGAATGAAACCAAAATCTGTTGAGCCCATTAATTCTTCTTCGCCTATTAAATATGCATTGGAAGTTAATAAAGGATTTGTAGCTAATAATCAAATAAGAAAAGGTTCAAAACTTACCTTTGAAAAAAATAAATAGAATATTATGAAATCAATTTTAGCAGGAGTTATTTTACTTCTTTCTGTGCAAGTTTCTGTAGCACAGGTAGCCTATAAGTTATATAACAAGAACGGGAAGGAAGTTTCCTATGACAAAATGGTGAAAACCCTATCCAAATCGGATGTGGTATTATTTGGCGAACTCCACAATAACCCGATTTGTCACTGGTTGCAGTTATCGGTTACGCAATCATTATTTGAAATAAATGGGAAATTAACGCTAGGAGCGGAGATGTTTGAATCGGATGGGCAATTGCTTATCGATGAATATTTTGCGGGGCAAATAAGCCAAAAGAGCTTTGAAAAAGAAATGCGTTTATGGAACAATTATAAAACCGATTATAAGCCATTATTGGAATTTGCAAATACCAATAAATTGAAATTTGTAGCCACAAATATTCCAAGGCGCTATGCTTCGATGGTAAATTACCACGGGTTCGAATCCTTAGATTCATTAACCATAGAAGGTAAAAGTTACATTATGCCGTTGCCGATGGTATATGACACCAATAATCCAAGTGCTCAAAAGATGATGACCATGGATTTTGGCCATGGGGTAGGAGGACCTAAAGTGGAAGCGATGGTAAAATCACAATCGACTAAAGACGCTACGATGGCTCATTTTATTTTAGCGAATTTGGAAAATAAAACTACTTTTCTTCATTTTCAAGGAGATTTTCATTCGGCTAATTACGGTGGAATATATTGGTACTTAAAGTATTGGGAAAATAAACTTACAGTTTCAACTATTAGCACGGTTGAGGCAGATGGCGATTTAGAGTTTAAGGAGGAGTACGCTACAATGGGAGATTATATTTTAGTAATTCCTGATGATATGACTAAAACGTTTTAATATAACTATCATAGAAATAATAATTTATAATAAGTGCACAAAAACCGCTCTAAGTAAATATATAGTTTAAATTTGCGTTTTTTATAATACAAGAGTAATGAACAAAGGAAAAGTAAAATTTTTCAATGAAACCAAAGGATTTGGTTTTATTGTAGACGAAGAATCTAAGAAAGAATACTTCGTGCACGTATCAGGTTTAATCGATGAAGTCAGAGAAGATGACGATGTTGAATTCGAATTAACTGAAGGTAGAAAAGGATTAAACGCTGTGAACGTAAAAAAAGCATAAGTTTTTAAATTTTTTATTTAAGGCCTCAAGTTATTAACTTGAGGCTTTTTTTATGTCCTGTTTTTTCAGTACAGTTTAAACTATCACGGTGAATACGGTGAGGGACTCTCCAAGAACAAACAAAATTTGGAATATTTACACCAGCGTATTTGGGTTTTAGTATTACCTCATGGCTTTTTCGATTTGGCATGATTACCAAAAAATATCCTATAAACAACTCGGGATTACTGCTTAAATTTTGAGCCAATAATTGTACCTTCGTGGCTCTAAAATTCAAAGAAAATGAGTATTCGATATGTAATTGTAGAATCAGAAATTGGTGCAGGTACAAGGGGTTCTTCCCTTGGTATTAAAGCCATGGAGGTTGTGGGTTGGAATAAAAACAGTGAGGTACTTTCCAAATACAATCATAAAACGGTAGAAGTTTTAAATCAGGATTTATATCGAGAAATTGACACACCGCATGCTAAACATATTAATTCGCTGGTTAAGGTCTTGCAAAATGTAACAGAAGCCGTACATACTGCTGTGGAAACAGAATTTCCTATCGTGTTATCGGGTGACCATTCTATTGCCGCGGGTACGATTGCTGGAATAAAAAAGGCTTACCCTAAAAAAAGACTAGGTGTTGTTTGGATTGATGCGCATGCAGATATTCACTCCCCTTATACCACCCCATCGGGAAACATTCATGGAATGCCATTGAGTTGTGCTTTGGGTAAGGATAACTTGAAGCATCAGATTAATGAACTTTCTGAAAAAGAAATTGCCGGTTGGGAAAAGATGAAACATCTCTCAGGGGTTTGTCCAAGTGTACTTCCGGAAGACACGGTGTATTTTGGGGTTCGTGATACCGAGGAACAGGAAGATGTAATTATTGATAGCCTAGATATTCGAAACTACCGGGTTGCTGAAATTAGGCATAGAGGAATGGATGTATGCATGACTGAGGCCATTGAAAGATTAGATAATTGCGACTTAATTTACATTTCCTTTGATGTAGATAGTATGGACTGTGATTTAATTTCTCATGGTACCGGTACGCCTGTTACCAAAGGGTTTGACGAAGTGGAAATTAAAAAAATTATTACCGCTTGGTTAGAAACTGATAAAGTGGCTTGTTTGGAGTTTGTGGAAATCAATCCAACTCTTGACGAAAAGAAAAATAAAATGGCCGAAACAGCTTTTGAAATATTGGAAGATGTGTTACCAGTAATTGAAAAATTAAACAAATAGAATCTATTAAAGATTTTAACACCCTGCATTCTAATATAGGGGTAGGGTATTGAAGAGTAGAAAATGAACATAGAACAAAAAATATCACAATACGTTGAAGAGTCTTTAATCTCGCTATTTGGAGCGCAAGAATTTCCTGCAATTCAATTACAAAAGACCCGTAAAGAGTTTGTTGGAGATTATACGGTAAACGTCTTTCCATTACTGAAAATAACCCGTAAAAACCCAATGCAAACTGCCGAAATGATTGGCGAAGAAATGGTGAAAACCGTGGCGTTTGTGGAATCGTTTGAAATTGTCAAAGGATTTTTAAACCTAAAAATATCCGCTTCGTATTGGAATGAATTATTCTTGGAAATTTCTCGAGATGAGCATTGGGGATTTGCCAAAGATTCAGGTAAAACGGTGATGGTGGAGTATTCATCTCCTAATACCAATAAACCTTTGCATTTAGGTCATTTACGAAATAACTTTTTGGGATATTCCGTAGCTGAAATTTTAAAAGCAAATGGTCATAAAGTGGTGAAAACACAAATCATCAACGACCGTGGAATTCATATTTGTAAGTCAATGTTGGCTTGGCAACGTTTCGGAAATGGAGAAACACCACAATCCACTGGGATAAAAGGCGACCATTTAGTAGGAAAATACTACGTTAAATTTGACCAAGAATACAAAGCAGAAATCAATAAGTTGGTTGCCGCTGGTATGGAGGAAGAGGAAGCTAAAAAGAATACAGAAATTTTATCTTCAGCCCAAGAAATGCTAAAAAAATGGGAGCAAAAGGACCCAGAAGTTTATGCATTATGGCAAACCATGAATGGATGGGTGTATGAAGGTTTTGAGGCTACTTATGAAAGCATGGGAGTGGATTTTGATACGTTGTATTACGAATCTGAAACATACCTATTTGGAAAAGATTTTATCACCGAAGGATTAGAAAAAGGTGTTTTCTATAAAAAAGAAGATGGTTCGGTATGGATTGATTTAACCGAAGATGGTTTGGACCATAAACTGGTGCTTCGTAAAGACGGTACAGCGGTTTACATGACGCAAGACATCGGTACGGCTATTCAGCGATTTAAAGATTATCCGAATTTAAATCAACTAATTTATACCGTTGGAAATGAGCAAGATTACCATTTTAAAGTGCTTTTTATTATCCTACAAAAATTAGGGTTTGATTGGGCAAAAGAATGTTACCATTTATCGTATGGAATGGTGGAATTGCCGGAAGGAAAAATGAAATCACGGGAAGGAACGGTAGTGGATGCGGATGATTTAATGGCCGACATGGTAGCTGATGCACGAAAAGGGTCTGAAATACATGGTCATGTTGCCGAACAAAGCGAAGCAGAAAAAGCCGCATTAGCTGATATCATCGGTAAAGGGGCGTTAAAGTACTTCATTATGAAGGTGGACCCCAAAAAGAAAATGATGTTTGACCCATCGGCATCTATTGATTTGAATGGAAATACAGCTCCGTTTATTCAATATGCCTATGCACGTATTCAAAGTATTATTAGAAGAGGTGTGGGTGAAGACCAAACGTCCGATTCTATACAAAATTCGGCATTTGGAAATACATCCATTGACGCATCAGAATTGACCGAAAAGGAATTAGAATTGATTAAGTTATTAAATGATTTTCCTACCATAATAGCCGAAGCTGGAGCAAATTACAGTCCCGCAAATGTGGCCAATTATGTGTATGATTTAGTGAAAACATACAACTCATTTTATCAGTCTACGCCTATCTTTACGGATGATAATGAGGCTCACACAAATTACCGTGTGATGCTTTCGGCTACGGTAGGTAAAGTAGTGAAATCAGGAATGGGATTATTAGGAATTCAGGTACCGAATAGAATGTAGTTGGGAGTTGAAAGACGAAAGAAGTGGTTGGAATGAAGCGTTAGAGGAAGTTTAAAAACTTGTGAAATCGAACTTCAAACTACGGACTTAAAAAATTATTTTTGCAGCACGAAATTTAGCAGATGTTTAATAGATTACAAGAGAGATTAGAGAAGTCGTTTCAAACGTTGAAAGGACAAGGTAGCATTACCGAAATCAACGTTGCTCAAACGATGAAAGAAATCCGTAGAGCCTTATTGGACGCGGATGTTAACTATAAAATTGCAAAAGATTTTACCAATAGGGTTAAAGAAAAAGCCTTAGGTTCGGATGTGCTTACGGCTTTGAAACCAGGTCAAGTTTTAACCAAAATTACGCATGATGAATTGGCTAAATTGATGGGTGAAACCGTTGAAGAGCTTAATTTAAGTGGTAATCCTGCTGTTATTTTAATGGCTGGTTTACAAGGTTCGGGTAAAACAACCCATTCTGGTAAATTGGCTAATTTCTTAAAAACCAAAAAGGGAAAATCCCCACTTTTGGTAGCTGCCGATGTGTATCGTCCTGCAGCGATTGACCAATTGCATGTAGTGGGAGAGCAAATTGGCGTAGAAGTTTTTTCAAATAAGGAAGAAAAAGACCCCGTTAAAATTGCACAAGCTGGTGTGGCTTACGCAAAAAGTCATGGGTTGAATGTGGTGATAGTGGATACCGCAGGTCGTTTGGCTGTGGATGAGCAAATGATGACTGAAATTGCAGCTATCAAAGAAAGCATCCAGCCAAAGGAAACTTTGTTTGTGGTGGATGCCATGACCGGACAAGATGCTGTTAATACAGCAAAAGAATTCAATGACCGTTTAAATTTTGAAGGAGTTATCTTAACAAAATTAGATGGTGATGCACGTGGTGGAGCTGCTTTATCCATTCGTCAAGTGGTTCAAAAACCGATTAAATTTATTGGTACCGGAGAAAAAATGGAAGCCCTGGATGTATTTTATCCAGAACGTATGGCCGACCGTATTTTAGGTATGGGTGATGTGGTTTCTTTGGTAGAAAGGGTACAAGACCAATTTGACGAGGAACAAGCTAGAAAACTGCAAAAGAAAATTGCGAAAAATCAATTTAATTTTGATGATTTCTTGCAACAAATTCAGCAAATTCAAAAAATGGGGAATGTGAAAGACCTCATGGGAATGATGCCCGGAATGGGAAAAGCGCTAAAAGATGTAGAGATTGAAGATGATGCGTTCAAACATATTGAAGCCATTATTTTTTCAATGACTCCAAAAGAACGTGATCAGCCACAATTAATTAATGGCTCGCGCAAAAAACGGATTGCTAAGGGAAGTGGAAGAGATGTGAAAGAGGTAAATGCCTTAATGAAACAATTCAACGACACCAAAAAAATGATGAAGTTGATGAATAACAAATCGGCTATGGCCAGCATGATGAAACAATTTGGCGGAATGCCTGGAATGGGCTAGCAGTGGGGAGACGAGAGTCCTAAAACGGAAGACGTAAGTATTACGTTTTGAGCGAAAGATTATCATCAACTTGTTCAACCATAAATAAAATTAAACAGGAATAAAAAATAGCGTAATATGACATTATTAGACGGCAAAAAGACCTCCAAAGAAATCAAGGAGGAATTGAAAATTGAAGTAGCAAAAATCAAAGCGGAAGGTGGGAAAATACCACATTTGGCTGCTATTATTGTCGGTGAAAATGGGGCAAGTATTACGTATGTAAATGCAAAAGTAAAAGCCTGTGATTACGTAGGTTTTGGCTCGAGTTTGATTCAAATGCCAGTAGAAACTACGCAAGAAGAATTGTTGGCTAAAATTGAAGAGCTCAATAATGATGAGGTGATTGATGGTTTTATTGTGCAACTTCCATTGCCGGCTCACATGGACGAAGACACCATTTTGAATGCGGTTTCGCCTTTGAAGGATGTGGACGGATTTCACCCTGCCAATTTTGGAAAAGTGGCTTTAGGTCTGCCTTCATTTATTCCAGCTACTCCTAACGGAATTTTAGAATTGCTTAAACGCTATGAAGTGGAAACCTCTGGCAAACATTGCGTGGTGGTAGGCAGAAGTAATATTGTTGGATTACCCATGAGTATTTTAATGGGACAAAATAATTACCCCGGAAATTGCACCGTTACCTTAACCCATTCAAGAACAAAAAACTTAGCAGAAATCACCAAAACAGCCGATATTTTAATTGTGGCTTTGGGTAAACCAGAGTTTATTACAGGCGATATGGTGAAAGATGGTGTTTCGGTAATTGATGTTGGAATTACACGTGTAAAAGACGATTCTAAAAAATCAGGTTTCCGCTTATTAGGAGACGTTCATTTTGAATCAGTGGCTCCAAAATCTGAATTTATCACTCCCGTTCCCGGTGGGGTGGGACCAATGACTATCGCATCCTTAATGCAGAATACATTGAAAGCTATTGAATTGAAGTAAATAGGAAATTAAGTAATGGCTTAAAATAAATTTTAAATCCCGAGCTGTTTGGCTCGGGATTTTTTGGTTTAAAATGGTGCTTTTTGTTTTGATTTAGTAGTAAAGGAAGGAGATTTAAGGGGAGTTAAACCTGAAAATAGGGTTCTTTTAAACCCCAATCCCCCAAACCATTTGGATGATTACCCCACGGTTTACAAACTCATTCGGTCTTTCAATTTTACCGCTTGGCGTCTGGAGATTTCAATTTTTTTATCATCTTTCAAAATCACCAAAAGTCCTCCGTTAAACCAGGTTTCAATTTTATCAATCCACTTTAGGTTAATGATGTGTTTTCGGTTGGCTCTAAAAAACAACTTATCGCTTAGTTTTTTATCTAAGTTGTTTAATGATTTTAAAATCAATGGTTTGTTGTTGTCGAAATACACCCGAACATAATTTCCTTCGGATTCAAATAATCGGATTTCGCCTAACTCCACAAACCAACATTTATCGCCATCTTTTACAAAAACTTGGTCAGAAGCGCCTAATTGTTCTTCATAGGGTTGGGAAGGTGCATCATCGCGTTTTTCTTTAATTTTTTGGATTACCTTTTTCAAAGAAATTTCGAATCTGTTTTCTTCAATGGGTTTTAAAATATAGTCTAAAGCACTTACTTCAAATGCTTTGAGTGCAAATTCGTCATAGGCGGTAATAAAGATTACTTCAGGAGTGTACATTATTTCCTCCAACACATCAAAGCCATTTTTTTCGGGCATTTGAATATCTAAGAATATCAAATCCGGTTTTAACTCTTCAATTTTAGTGATTGCTTCTTCAGCGGAAGCGCATTCATCCAAAATTTCGATATTTTTATGGCTTTCCAAAATTCGTCTTAGCTCTTGTCTGGCTAATCGCTCGTCATCAATTATTAGGCACTTTATCATAACTATATTGGTTCTTTAGGCAAATTTAATTTCGTTAAAACAGTGTGGTGGTCGGTATTGAATATTTCGAATGTTGCTTGATCTCCGTACAACAAATTTAATCTTTGCGTGGTATTGATAATTCCAAACCCGGTTTCTGGCTTCGTGTTGGCCACTAATTCGCCCGTGTTTTCTATTTCAATAAGAAGCTTTTCATTCACTACTTTGGCGCGAAGGTTTATTACTCCTCCGTTCGATAATTTGGAGATTCCGTGTTTAATCCCATTCTCCACCAAGGTTTGAATCATCAACGATGGTATTTGGTAAGAGTAGGCCTCCTCGGCAATGTCTGAACTACACTTTAAACGCTCTTCGTAGCGTGTTTTTTCCAGTTCGATGTAATCGTGTACAATGTTCATTTCTTCCTCAAATAGGACGGTTTTTTTACGCCCCATCATCAAAGTATTTCTAAGAATATTGGCTAGTTGGGTAACGGCTCGTTTAGCTTTAGCGGGATCCTCATCAATCAATGCACGGATACTGTTCATGGAGTTGAAAATGAAGTGGGGATTGAGTTGAGATTTTAATTTATTAAGCTCAATTTCATTTTTGGAGGCTTGCCATTTCAGATTTTTAATTTCCTCGGTACGGTAGCGTTCAAAAAATTGGTATGCAAAATAAATGATGCTCCAAATACTCAGCAATACAATCCAATTTAGAATCATGGAAACTTCAAGTAATTTAAATGAAGCGGGGCGAAAAAGCATTAATTGCGCACCTACATAATAGAGCCCTTGCGACAAAACCGAGGCTATTAAAACCGCCACTACCACTCGAGGAATGAGTCCGGAAATATCCAACAAAGTCCAACCTTTTTTAATAATCCATGCTCTAAAAAGATGCGTGGTGAGAATACCAATTACAAATACTAAAAACAGGTAAGTAATGGAATCCAGCGTAATAGGTTCTTGGGCTAATGTTTTGATAAAAACATTGAGTATGATGTATAATAGCCACCCGCCTAATTGAAGAAGGACGTATAAATTCTTTTTTTGCATTTAATACTGTTGATTTCTAGTCTCCCAAAGGTAAGTTATTATCTGTTTTGATAGCAGGTAAAGTGATAAACGGAGGCGTGTGTAAAGGAAGGGTTTTATTATGCTTTGAGTATATAATTTAGGGTTATGGAGTGTTTTACTGAGCCAACAAAAAAAAGCCCACCCGAAATACATCGAATGGACCTTTAAATTTAGTGGAATAATTCTTAATGTGGAATGTGAGAACGTGTTAATCCGTACACAAATGTGCCCAACATTGCAGCAGCAATAAACATCGCAAAAACGGTGTAGCCACTACCAATTAAAACAAACATCATTCCGGAGCAAACACCTGTTAGTGCCCAACCCATACCGAAAATAATGCCTCCAATAATGTAACGAGGCCAGGTGTGTGCTTTTGGATTGAATTTCTTTTTTTCACCATCGATGGTATTTACAAAACCTAGTTTAAAAAGTTGCGTGATAATAATTCCGAAAGTAATTCCAGAGATAATGATTCCGTACATGTGGAAATCTTGGAATAAGAACATTTCGTAAATTCTAAAAAATGAAACCATTTCGAGTTTGAATGCGCCAAACCCAAAAAGGAATCCTACCATGATATATTTGAAAAATTTCATAATCTTAATTTTTTGATGGTTTATATTGGTATTTGTAGGATATAAGGTAAGAATAGGTAGGTCATAATTAAACCTCCAATAAAGAAACTGATAACGGCCACCAACGAAGGTAATTGCAAATCGGCAATTCCAGAAATAGCATGACCTGAAGTACAACCTCCAGCATACCTAGAACCGAATCCAATAAGGAATCCTCCACCTAGAATAATAATCATTCCTCTCAATGTAAACAAAGAAGACCAGCTGTATAAGTTCCAAAAATCGGGCACATTTGGATTTTCCAAAGTCGGAGCAGGAACAATAGGTACATCAGCTCCAGTTTCGGCATTCCAGTGGAACTCTGCTCCCGGTACACCGGCAGAAATTTCGTTTAGAGAAGCTACCGTAGCTTCAGAAACATGGGCAATATGACCCGGAGCAAAATAGGTGGCAGCCATATATCCGCCAAACATAGCCCCAAGCGCTACCATTAAATTCCAACCTTGTGCTTGCCAGTCGAAATCAAAAAAATCGGCAAAATCTCCTGCTCCATCCGCAGCACACATGGTTCTTAAATTAGCAGATAGACCAAATTCTTTTCCAAAATAAAGGAGTAAGAAAAGTGTAAGTCCGATGGTAATTCCACCTGCCCACCAAGGCCAGGGTTGGCTTATAAAAGCCTGAAATTCTAATAACGTATCCATTGTTGATTTGTTTATTGTATTACTAAATATCTAGGGTAAAGTTAGGTCATTATGAAGAGTGATAATACTGACTTTTCTTTTAATTATTCATGATGCAATGTCAATTTAAAACCTGATATTATATATGTAAAAATTAATATGAACTGATAGTCAATTAGATAGGTGGTATTATTTGTGCAAATAATAAAGTTGCGAGAATCGGGGTATAACGTCAATATTTTTAATGATGTAGGTCAAGAAATTAAATTAAATGGTTTGTAAAATAGCCGTTAAATGAGAGATTTAGGTCAAAAAAAATCCCAAACCTAACGGAATGGGATTTAATAATGGTATGCTTTTTCGCTAATTAAAATCGCTCGAATCTTGAGAAAAAGAAATTTGCTTCAATTTGTGCGTTATCATCACTATCAGAACCATGTACAGCGTTTTCGCCAATAGATTTAGCAAAACGTTTACGAATAGTACCATCTGCAGCATCAGCTGGGTTGGTAGCTCCAATTAAAGCACGGTAATCTTCTACTGCATTTTCTTTTTCAAGAATAGCTGCAACAATAGGACCGTTACTCATATATTCCACTAGTTCTCCGTAAAACGGACGTTCTTTATGAACTTCATAAAACTCACCTGCTTGTTCAGCGGTTAATTGTACTTTTTTCAAAGCCACAATTCTAAATCCAGCATCTGTAATCATGCCTAAAATGTGTCCTGTGTGTCCTGCTGCAACTGCCTCAGGTTTTACCATGGTGTATGTTATTGTACCAGCCATTTTTCTTTTTTTATTTGAGGGCGCAAAAGTAGTGCATTCTGTGTAATGTGGAAATGGATTTAACGTTCATTTTAAAACTATGTGAATTCCGCGCTTTATACATACTATTTGAGCAACTTTTAATACAACCATTTAGATGAAAATGGGAATGAGATTCAAAATTTGAATTGTACGCTTCCATGATACGTGGGTATTAAGGGATTGCATTTTGAATCTAAAAACGTTATGAACCCACTATTCAATTCAATACTTTATTTATATTGCCTCAGGAGCGGTATACAGCCATTAATTATTGCCGGAAAATGTATCTAAAGAAGTGATTGAAAATTCAGGTGCGCTATTTGTTTACCCTAATCCAGCATCGAGTGTGCTAAATATTGAAGCAATTGACGAAGGATACTGCTCCGAATGCGTACTATTGGATATTCAAGGACGAGAAATAAGGAAGATATCATTTACGGATGCGCATCATATTTCATTTAACGTTAGAGGGATACAAGGTGGAGTGTGTTTTGTTAAAATGATTGGATATAATAAAGTGCCTGTGAAAAAAAAACATCAATTTTGAACAATGAACTTTAGATACGCAAGACACACCACAAATTTGGACCGAATCAAACAGTTTTATGTAACCATGTTGGGCTTGGAGGTATTGGGTGGATTCGAAAATCACGCCCATTATGACGGACTTTTTGTAGGTAAAAAAGGGGCTAGTTGGCATTTAGAATTTACGGTTTCAAAAGTTGCTCCAACGCATACACCAGATAAGGATGATTTATTGGTTTTTTACTTTGCTACGGAATTGGAATATCAGACCAAAATCGCATTTTTGAAAAACCAAGGAATAACCGAAGTTGAAGCCATAAACCCCTATTGGAATGAAAACGGATTTACCATCGTAGACCCAGATGGATTTCGGGTGGTTTTGGCGGTTAGGAAATAATTCAGTAAAAAACCGTAATCCCGTACCATTAACCCCTTGATTCAAAGAAAATTAAATTAACCCAAAATTAAATTCCTAGCATAGTTTAAAAAACTACTTTTGCAGCCTTTTTGAAACAAGGAAATCAATCATATTATGTTGGAGAAATTCAAACACGCATCACACTCATTTTTAAAAACGTTTACCCAAAACCCAAAGAATGATATTCTTTCTGGGTTAACCGTGGCATTGGCTTTAGTACCCGAAGCGGTGGCATTTTCGTTTGTAGCGGGAATCGACCCATTGGTAGGTTTATATGGTGCATTTATGATGGGTATTGTAACCGCTATTTTGGGTGGTCGCCCTGGAATGATTTCGGGAGCAACCGGAGCCATGGCGGTAGTAATGGTGCACATGATTCAAAAAGGAAATGAGGTAGGAATGACCCTAGCATCACCCATCGAAAACTTGGGTTTGCAATGGTTATTTATTACGCTACTATTTGTGGGGGTAATTCAAATTTCGGCTGGTGTATTTAAATTAGGGAAATTTGTGCGTTTAATCCCACATCCAGTAATGATGGGGTTTGTGAACGGATTAGCTATTGTGATTTTTCTATCGCAAATGAATTTGTTTAAAGGCACCGTAGATGGTGAAACTTCTTGGTTGACTGGAATGGAGCTGTATACCATGATGGGATTAGTGGGTTTAACCATGTTTATTATGTGGGGACTTCCAAAACTAACCACCAAGGTTCCTTCAGCGCTAACCGCTATTATTGTGGTGGCCGCCATTACCATTTTTGGTGGAGTAGATGTGAGCACTGTGGGTTCGTTTATTAGAGATGGAGGCGGCTCTGGATTAGAAGGTGGGTTACCCACTTTTCAAATTCAAATTTTCGGATTGTTTGATACGCTTTTGGGCCATTGGGATTTAATCATTTCAACCGCATTTTTATTAGCTGCAGTCGGTTTAATTGAGTCGCTTATGACCTTGAATTTAATTGATGAAATGACAGAATCTCGTGGTTCGGGCAACAGAGAATGTGTGGCTCAAGGAAGCGCAAATATCCTCAACGGGCTATTTGGCGGAATGGGCGGTTGTGCCATGATTGGACAGTCTATTATCAACGTGAATTCTGGCGGACGAGGTCGTTTATCCGGTGTTATGGCGGCAATAGCGTTATTAGCGTTCATTTTATTTGGCGCACCATTGATTGAGCAAATTCCTATTGCTGCGCTAGTAGGCGTAATGTTTATGGTCGTTATCGGAACATTTGCTTGGAGTAGTTTTAGAATCATCCGTAAAATACCGGTAGCCGATGCATTTGTATTAATCGCGGTATCTGCTATTACCGTTTGGCAAGATTTAGCCATTGCCGTTATTGCAGGGGTGTTGATTTCGGCTGTAGTATTTGCATGGCAAAATGCGACTATGATTAGAGCAAGAAAACGAATGAAAGAAAATGGCACGAAAGTGTACGAGATTTGGGGGCCTTTATTCTTCGGCTCGATTCAGAATTTCAATGCTAAGTTCGATGCCAATACCGACCCGAAAATGGTAGAAATTGATTTTATGGAATCTAAAGTTACCGATCATTCAGGAATGGAAGCCGTGAGCAACATCGCCCAAAAATACCTTTCGCTTGGAAAAGAATTGAAATTGGTGCATTTGAGTCCGGAATGTAAAATGCTATTGTTAAAGGCGCATCCCAATTTAGAATCTATTATAGCCACCTCTATCGAGGATCCACGATACCATGTGGTTACCGATATGATGGATGAAGAAGTGTAAATAATTTAGTGTAAATTATTCCAATCTTAAATAACCATAAGATTTGATTATGAAATTAAATTCAAAACATCTGGGTATCCGCCTATGGCTGACGCTAATCATCCGGGAAGGTTTTTAAAATTGTAAAAAGGATGCACATTTTGGGGTCAGGTTAAAAAGTATGGGGATTAGGCAAAAAGATTTTGAAGTCTAAAGAGGAAGAATTCTGTATCTGTGACCCCTCTTAGGTTAGCTCTAAAGAGTTTGATTTTAGGGTTAAAAGATTCTGCATTAGCGTTGGTATTTCTGTTGATGAAAAAGTGGAGGATATTGTCCATATGATATTGTAGTGAGTTTGCTACGGTATTAAACTCTTTAATATTTAGGTTTACAGAGTCTTTTATCCATTTTGTAAACATCTCTTTTGCTCGTGCTACGTTCTTGTTTTCGTAGATATTTCTAAAATCCATAATGTGTTCATAAGCAGTTTCTAGTTCAGGGTATTCTTTAAATAGAATACCTGCCCTAAGCTTTTGGTTATCTGTCCATGTGGATGATTTCTTGGCGATAATGTACCTACTTCTAGCTAGTAGCTGTTTGGGCGTATCTCCATTTTCTAGTATTCTGGAAGTATGTTTAACACCATTCTTTCGGGCTTTTTCAATGGCCTTGTTCTCGGTATCTAGTTCATCCCAACGTAACTTAATCCTTAGGTGTTGTAGCGCATCTATGGCTAGTTTAACCACATGAAACCTATCGGTAACAAGCTTAGCTTCTGGAAAGCAATTTTTAACTGCTGACTCCATATTTTTAGCCATATCAAGAGTTACCTCTTTCACTCCTTTTCGTCTTGAAGTGGTAATTTATCCAATACGTTAGTTATATCTTTAGATAGGGTTCCTTTAATGGATGCAACTAACGTTTTTTTCTTCCCTTTACCTGATTTATTAGTGATGAAGGTGTAAAGTTCTCCTTTTGAAAGGGAGACTTCATCAATACTCAAATAGGGACCTAGGTTTTCTGCAAAAAGCATGTAATCTTCTGCGTGCGATTTCTGATCCCAATTATTAAAATTACTGCTATATTTTTTATACTGACGTCTTAATTTTGATGGCTTTACATTATAGTAACTGGAAATATTACTTATCGTATCTTCTCGGGTCTCTACCTGTACCTTAGTTACAGGCAAAAAGCCCTTTGATTCATAGGCTGATTTTAAATAGCCAGATGGTAAATCATTATGCTCATCTAAATGAATATGAAACTCCATTTTATGGGTTTTAATCTCTCCTAATTGGTCGTAACTTTTTACTTCAAAATTTAACCCTAGAACCTCGGGTAAAAACTCCTGTAACAACTCTTTTTTCATCCTCCGTTTTGAGGCCTAAATTAATATTCTTCCCATACTTTTGAATGTGAGCCGAACTTAGTCCTTGGATTAACTGTAAAACCAGCGTTTGGAGTAATTGAGTTACTTACTTTGATGTTAAACTGCTTTCCCCATAATACAGAGTACAGACAATCCATTGTATACCATTGATGAGTATAAATCAGTAGTTTGAGACCTCCCAAAGCGTAGCCTAACTACTGTTGCATGTATTCTATATCCCTATAAAATTTGCACCTTTAAAAAGCCAGGAACCCAATGGTTAAATTCGTTCCAAAAACAATTCCTTTCTCTGTTTGTCGATCTCCTGATTTTGGATGCGGAGTATCATAAATAGAAATAAACATTACGTCAATATATGGGGTTAATCCAATGTACCAATTGGTTGAAATAAAACGCGAAATTTCTAAGCCTCCTTTAAAAGACATTCCAAGTTTACTAGGCGATTTTCTTCCTTTTGTAATTTTCGGTTCCGAATTATCATAATACGAGGTTTCTGTGTAATCCAATTCCGTGTTAAAAACAAGCCCAGCTATAGCTTTTATATTTACAGTCTTAATTTCTTTGTTTGGAAATAAGAAAAGAATGGGGAAATCCAGATATTCTATTTCATATTTTTTTTCTGTAAGATGCAGGTAGTTGTATTCCTCCGCGAATAATTCTTCAAACCTAATGCGGTTGTAATTTAAACCAAAACTAAGAGAGAATTTATTAATCCTATTTACAACATGGAAAGAAAAACCATAGCTAAATAATGGTTTTGCATCAATTAAAGGGATGTAATAATTACTGCTAACATCAAAAGAAACTGTTTTGTTTTTTTGAGCACAAATACTCTGAGACAAAAAAACAAATGTTATAATTAGAATACTTTTCATTTACCCTTATCTTTTCTACTAATTTACAGAAATCATAATCGAATACCGAAAGATTATAAAGTAACTCTCGGTATTCGATTATGATTATTTTTTTGCTAAATTATATTTTAACCCGATCATAAAGCTTAAATAATTTAATCGTACTTCCTCGTAAGAAATAACCTTATTAGGATTAGTCAAAATATTCTTTAACCCCAAGTCATTTTGAACATCAAAGGTTAACCTAAGTGACTCTAATATTTCAAAAGATGTTCCTAACCAAAAACTTAAACCTCCATCCATAGAAGAATAGTCGCTCTCCAAACTAGTCTTCTTTCCTTGAAATGAATCATACGGTTTAATTTCATATAGTTGAGATGTTAAGAAAGAAATATAACCTCCTGCACCTACTCCAAGTTTAACCCTCTCGCCCATCTCATATTTAATAAGTAGAGGTACTGCAATGTAATTAAACGAATAAATAGCATCTAAATGACCTATAATTTCTCCATTTGGTTTAATTAAGGGAATAAATGTTTTTGTACCCTTTTTGTCAATTCTGGCATCCATTGATATCCTAACCCGTTCACTAATACCATAATCAATACTTAGAGCATAGTTTGGCGAATATATAGCTTGTGCATTGGTGTGAATTTCACTTCCTCTTGCATTCGAAACTCCAATCCCAAGTTTTAGTCCTAGTGCAATCTCGTTTTTCTGGGCTGATAAAAAATACACATAGGTAACCATGAAAAATATCAACATAATTCTGATACATCTAACCATAATAATTCATATTTATTTATTTATTTATTTATTATAAGTTTTTGAATCAACTCCGAATCACCCTCATTATTCACAATTTTCAAAATATAAATTCCAGTTCCAATATTAGGAATACTTATATCAACAAACGAGCCTTTTAGATAGCCATTCGAATAAACTAGAGTTCCTTTTACATCATAAATAAATAAATTCAAATCTTCAGATTTGATTCCAGTTAAATCTAATTTAAAAACGCCATTATTTGGGTTGGGATAAATATTGAAACTTGCCTCTATACTAGAGACTTCACCTCTTTCAATTCGACTAGTTTTAAATTCCAAATTACAGATTTCTGGATCCACATAGGCATAAAAGTCAGCTCCTGGATTCACTTCAAAACCAGCGTTTAGCGTAATTGAGTTGCTTGCTTTAATGTCAAACTGCTCTCCCCATAATACAGAGTACATACAATCCATTGTTACATTATTCCCAATCAGAACATTATACACTTTTGATCGTAAAACCATCTGTTCCTCATTTTCAATAATGACATCTTCACAACTTTCACGTTTGCTATAAAACCTAACCCAATCAACTTCCATATAGCTTGGAAATGGGGTAGATGAATCTGGTGATTTGTCATAACTAAAATTTCCAGATTTATCAACTCCGATTCCCGATTGTATACCGACACTCAAAATCATCGCCATAGGGTTTTGCGGAAATATTCTATTATTAATATAGCTTTGAAACCCCTTCAATTTACACCCCGTTTGTTGACCTAGAATTGTAAGATACTTATAGTCAGTCCTAATTACATTTCCGTCAACCAACCATTCAATCCTATCTTTTTCCCAAATCACAGTAAAAATGTGAAAATCCAAAGAAAAGTCAATTCCTTTATAATTCCTACCACACATATTAGTTATCCCATCACTGTCCCAATCTCTATGCACCGTTGTATGATGCACCTTAGATAGTTTGTTTGGATCAAAGGGGCCATAATCCCCAAATTTCCTTTCATTCCAAAACTCAAATATATCAATTTCTTCCCAAGGATGGCCTCCATAAGTCCAGAATGCTGGCCAAAAGCCTTTACCCTTAGGTATTTTTATCCTTGCTTCAAATTTACCATGAGAAAAAGTTCTTTTGGTCCAAATATTAGATGATGTATAATTATATTCGCGGTAATTTGGAAGGCCGTCCTCCAAAATCTCATTTTCACCCTTATAATCAATCGCCTTTTCAAACACGGTTTCCTCTTTAATAAGAATTTTTAGTTTTCCATTACTAACTTGAATATTATTTAGCGTATTATATTCCTGATTACCTCCATTCATACCATACAATGCACCTTGACCCCAAGGCTGCAATTCCCAAACACTTAAGTCCAACTGGTTACCGTTAAAATTATCTTCAAAAACTTTAACCCAATCATTGTTATCACATTGGTAAATGGATTGGCTAAATGAAGTAATTTGCGCTTCGCAAACCGTTTGCTGTGCCACTAGATTAAACCCGTATACAATCCAGAGCAATAAGATTACAACTTTATCTATCATAATCTATCTGTTTTCAAGAGCCGCCACCTTAGCTTGCAGCTCTAAAATTAATTGTTGTTGTTCTTTAATGGCTTCCAATAAAACAGGAATCAACATTCCATAATTAACCGCCATATAACTCCCTTCTGGAGCATCAACCATTTCAGGAAAAACATCTTTTATTTCTTGGGCTAGAAATCCAATTTGATTTTTTCCTTCTTGGGTCATTTTTTCCATTTTTTCTTTTGGTATATTACCAAATTTAGCAGGATTCATATCATAATGATAAGCCTTTATGAGAGACAATCTTGTTAAAGCACTTTCGTTCCAAGGTTTAATATTCATTTTTAACCTAGCATCTGAAAAAGACCAAATTCCTGCTCCTTGACTTTGATAAACTCTTCTAGAATATACTCGATAGAGTTGATTATCCGAATTTCCGAGCCACATTGTCATTCCAAATTGTGGCCTTAATATTGGTTCATTAAAAAATGAGGATGCATTACCATAATCATTATTATAAAAATTCTCAAAATAAAAACCTGAAGTTGAAGAGCCTCCAGTGTGGAAAATAAATGTATTAGGGTCAGTATTCACCGGACTACCAGGGTGGTTGTAGATATCCCCGTTTATATTAAACTGTTCATTGGGCGCGCTTGTAGCATAGCCAGTAGTTACATGGTTATTATTCCACACTTTGATTTGGGCAGAAAGGTTAGTCGTAAAAAATAGCAGAACCAGGGTGGAAAATAGAACCGTCCAGTTTAACGTTTGGTGTTTGGTGTTTGGTGTTTGGTGTTTGGTGTTTGGTGTT